>Ga0182738_1000606_pt1 | contig 48168 bp, 43 predicted proteins | sample eDN5th30CBELigMG_FD_128876 | JGI IMG/M metagenome (GOLD analysis project Ga0182738, IMG submission 128876) | Enriched Miracle-Growth compost microbial communities from Emeryville, California, USA - eDNA 5th pass 30_C BE-Lig MG (version 2)... ... | reverse complement strand
TATTTAGTTTTTTGAAGCGGCGTCTGCCGCCCCGCGCAGGATTTGGGGCCTACCCGCGGCATTTCAGGGGTTTCCCCCTCCCGGACTCTCACCGGGTGGGCGCGGCGAGCCTCGGATAGTCGTGGGCCGCGTGAGCCGACGTGTACCCGACACTGCAGCCCGCCCTCAGATCAGGAACGCCTCGAGATCGACCCCTCTGCGGGGCGGGATGGGGAAAGTATGCAGGGCGCGGGGAGGGCGGGGAGAAATTGGTGGTTAGACAGTTCCTCTTAGAACAATAAGGTGCCCGGGCTTAAGCGTCCTCTCTCGTGGCGTCATCCCGAAAACCTCAATCTTTCCCTGCTCCTTTAACTCCTTGATCCAGCCGTTGAGATCGCTCTTCCAGGTGAGCGGCGTTTCCATGACCGGCCCGATCAGATCCCCGAACGATAGACCGTCCGAACGAGCACGAAGCAGCTCTAGAAGTTTGGCGTGCGCCTGCTCAAGCTGAATCTTGCGCTCATCCTCGTAAGTAGCAACGGCACCGTTCGCGATCGCAGCCCCGAACAGTCCGGGTTGGCCTGAGCGCAAGACCGCCGCCTGATACTTCACGTCATTGCGGAGGCTCTCTTGAACATCGACCGCCTTTTGCTCGATGGCTCGAAACTCCTCGATGCCCTTTCGGTGACGTGTCGCATAGATCAAATAAAAGTATGTCCGATCAGACTTGGGCTTGAGGATACGTGTTGACGTAACGTGAGCGTAGCCCCCCGCCATCTTGAGCCGTTCGGTATAGACTTTGATAGCAGCGGCTTCTCGCGTCATGCCCGAGTCATGCAAAACCTTCCAATCGTCGAACCAGGCAGCACCGAATAGGTCATCAAACTGTTGGGCAATGTTCGGCCTCGGATCATCGATAAACCGATTAATGTGATCCGACATGAAATTTATGAGTACTTCGCCTCTGAGTTTAAGAAGCGGTGTGATCTTCTGCAACGGGTAACCTGTCCAACCCGTAGGGTCGATGAAGATCAAAGAGAACGAGTGCCCGACAAATTTCACAGCATCGGCGATGTGGTCCTCAAACTTGCCGTTGATCAGCTCGATCGGCACATCATCAATGCTAGCAACTGTCGTTTTCAGTTCGGCAAAAGCTCGAGGGTCCTTCTCCACAAACAAACAGCGGAACGTCACATCCTTGCCGCGCCGCTCTTTCTGCCCCTTTCGGACGGCGCGAAGCTGGTCAAGCGCAAGATTGAAGGATGTATCTTTGTAATTTTCTGCTGCCGACTTCCAGGGACCGGAAAATCCGTCGACGTAAACAAAATCGTTCTGGAATGAGTAGATGTTGTAGGCGACGCGTTCGAGGTAACGCTCCAAAAAGAAGTGCTTTACGTAAGTTTGCTCGCGGCCGACATAGAGGCTCGGATCAGGCATCGCATTCTACTCGGCAGCCTGAAGTTTGGGGCGAACCGGGAACTCATTCCATTCCCTGCCGTCCAGATCGCGCCCCCCTGATTTAGGCCGCAAGCCGCCCCACTGCTTGAAAAAGAATGGTACGCGCTGAGCTATGCACTGATCTCTGGCGGAGCGAGCCCAGGCAAGCTCCATCGGCCGTGCTCCGGGCCCGCTTTCGCCCCCGACGATGACCCATGAAATGCCAGAGAGATCGATTGTACCCGGCGGCCCGATGAGCGGTTCGATCGAGACGAAGCGGACGCTGGCGTTTGTTTCCTGCAGATGACGGATACGCGAGGCCCGCTTGCTATCCTCGACTGACACTCCGAGCCAGATATGCGGCGGGACTGGGCGCGTTTGATATCTAGCATTGACGAACGAGCGGAGAAGGGAGCTCCGCTTGGTCAGTACCTGGAAAGTGTGCCAGTCGGCCCTCTCCATCGTGTCGAAGACGCGGGAGATAAACTCGGCAGGAACGAGCTTGTGAAACAGGTCGCTCATGGAATTTACGAAGATCATCTTCGGACGCTTCCAGGTGAGAGGCTGCTCAAGCCTCTCGGGACGCACGGTCAGATCGAACCCATTCTCAAAGGGATGGCCCTTCACGCCACGGAAGCGTTCGGAGAACCGCTCAGCATAGCAATGATCACAGCCCGCGCTGATTTTCGTGCACCCCGTCACGGGATTCCACGTTGCGTCAGTCCATTCGATGGCTGAGTTAAGGGCCATAGCCTAATTCTTAGAACATTTCATGAACACCGTAACAGAGTCGATGTCCTGCGTGCAAGACACGCTTTTAATGATTTGAGCGTCTGACGCGAAGGCATACAGTGCATTGGATCTTAGGGACAAGCTCGAAGCGACGCTTGCGTGGACCCCAGCCTTGCGCCGTTGCGAGTAACTCAGCGAAGTGGATTTATTCCGCCGCTTGCCGCTTGAATGTTTTCCTGCGCCGGGCGAGCCCTTGCCTTTGCTACGCCTTTCGACTCCGCTGCGGGGAGAGCCGGCCGCCCGCCGCCGTCGCGGCCCTGCGGGCCCATGTCGATCACCCAGTCGGCCGTCTTGATGACCTCCAGGTTGTGCTCGATCACCACCACGCGACCGCCCGCGGCGGCCGGCTCGCGCAGCACCTCGAGCAGCGTCGACACCCTAGGAGCGATCGGTCGGCTCGTCGTTTTTTGGGTCCCGCTGAGGCTCGCGCAGCTCTTCCTCACGCTCTTCGAGGCGCGCGAAGGCGTCGATCAGCTTCCAGTTCATGGGCAGGCGCGTGATAGCTGCAAACAGCCGGCGCATGGCGGAGCCTAGGGCTTTTGGCGGCGTATCCATCCGCGCAGTCTAGCGCAGTTTTGGCGTCGGCGACTCCCGTTCGCGCATAGCCGCCCCCGGGCTGCGGCACGAGCCGGCGTGAAGGGGATTACTCGGCCGCCTGGCGCTTGGCTCTTTTGCTGGCGCCAGGCGACTCCGCATTTTTGCCTGCGCCCGGCGACTCCCCTGCGGGGAGCCGGCCGCCGGGCGCGTCGGGTGCGCGGAGCCGGCCGGAAGGCGCGGACGGCGCGGGTTTGCGCGCCAGCACCGGCTTCAGGTACTGCCCCGTGTAGCTCTCCGGCGTCGCCGCCACATCCTCCGGCGTGCCGACGGCCACCACACGGCCGCCGCCGTCGCCGCCCTGCGGGCCCATGTCGATCACCCAGTCGGCCGTCTTGATGACCTCCAGGTTGTGCTCGATCACCACCACCGTGTTGCCGGCGTCGGCGAGCTGGTGCAGCACCTCCAGCAGCTTCGCCACGTCGTGGAAATGTAATCCCGTCGTCGGCTCGTCGAGGATGTAGAGCGTGCGTCCCGTGGCGCGGCGCGACAGCTCCTTCGACAGCTTGATGCGCTGCGCCTCGCCGCCGGACAACGTGGTCGCCTGCTGGCCGATGTGGATGTAGCCGAGGCCGACGCGCGCCAGCGTCTCCAGCTTGTCGCGGATCGAGGGCACGGCGGAGAAGAACTTCGCCCCTTCCTCCACCGTCATGTCGAGCACGTCGGCGATCGACTTCTCCTTGAAGGTGATCTCCAGCGTCTCGCGGTTGTAGCGCTTGCCCTTGCAGACGTCGCAGGTGACGTAGACGTCGGGCAGGAAGTGCATCTCGATCTTGATGACGCCGTCGCCCTGGCAGGCTTCGCAGCGCCCACCCTTGACGTTGAACGAGAAGCGGCCCGGGCCGTAGCCGCGCGCTTTCGCTTCCGGCAGGCCGGCGAACCAGTCGCGGATCGGCGTGAACGCGCCGGTATACGTCGCCGGGTTGGAGCGCGGCGTGCGGCCGATGGGCGACTGGTCGATGTCGATGACCTTGTCCAGCTCCTCGAGGCCCTCGACGCGCTTGTGCGCGCCGGCATGGACGCGCGCGTTGTTCAGCTTGCGCGCTGCGGCGGCGTAGAGCGTGTCGATGATCAGCGACGACTTGCCGGAGCCGGACACGCCGGTGATGCAGGTGAGGAGGCCGAGCGGGATCTCCGCCGTCACGTCCTGCAGGTTGTTCTCGCTGGCGCCGACGATGCGCAGGACGCGGCCCTTTTGCGGCGCGCGCCGCTGCCTGGGCAGCGGTACCTGGCGGACGCCGGAGAGGTATTGGCCGGTGAGGCTGTTCGGATCGGCCATGATCTCGGCCGGCGTGCCCTGCGACACGACCTCGCCGCCGTGGATGCCGGCGCCCGGGCCGATGTCGACCACGTAGTCGGCCTGCAGGATGGCGTCCTCGTCGTGCTCGACGACGATCACCGTATTGCCGATGTCGCGCAGATGCTTGAGCGTGCCGAGCAGGCGGTCGTTGTCGCGCTGGTGCAGGCCGATGGACGGCTCGTCGAGCACGTACAGCACGCCGGTGAGGCCGGAGCCGATCTGCGAGGCGAGGCGGATGCGCTGGCTTTCGCCGCCCGACAGCGTGCCGGAGCTGCGCGACAGCGTGAGATACTCGAGGCCGACATCGTTGAGGAACTGCAGCCGCTCGCGGATCTCCTTCAGGATGCGCGTCGCGATCTCGTTCTGCTGCTTCGACAGCGTCGCCGGCAGTCCCGCGAACCACTGGTTGGCCGCCTTGATCGACATGTCGGTGACTTCGCCGATGTGCTTGCCCTGCACCTTGACGGCGAGCGCCTGCGGCTTCAGCCGGTAGCCGCCGCAGGATTCGCACGGATGCGAGCCCTGGTAGCGCTCCAGCTCCTCGCGCACCCAGTCGCTGTCGGTCTCGCGCCAGCGGCGCTCGATGTTGCCGATGACGCCTTCGAACGGCTTGATCGTCTTATAATTGCGCGTGCCGTCGAAGTAGGTGAACGTCACCTCCTCCTCGCCGGTGCCGTAGAGCAGCGCCAGCTGCACGTGCTTCGGCAGCTTGTTCCACGGCGTCTTCATCGACACCTTGAAGTGCTTGGCGAGGCTTTCCAGCGTCTGCTCGTAATAGGGAGACGAGGCGCCGGTCTTGGCCCACGGCACGATGGCGCCCTCGGCAAGCGACAGGTCGGCGTTGGGCACCACGAGCTCGGGCTCGAACTGCAGCTCGGTGCCGAGACCGTCGCAGGTCGGGCAGGCGCCGGCGGGCGCGTTGAACGAGAAGAGGCGCGGCTCGATCTCGTCGATGGTGAAGCCGGAGACGGGGCAGGCGAAGCGCGCCGAGAACGTCACCCGCTCATGGGTCTCGTTCTTGTTCTTGTTGGCACCCTTGGTCTCGGATTCCGGGAGCGGCTTGTCCGCCAGCTCCGCGATGGCGATCTGCTCCTCGACGAGGCTCAGCGCCGTCTCGAACGAATCGGCCAGACGCTTGGCGATGTCGGCCCGCACCACGAGGCGATCCACCACCACCTCGATGTCGTGCTTGAATTTCTTGTCGAGCTTCGGCGCATCGGCGATCTCGTAGAACGCGCCGTTGATCTTGACGCGCTGGAAGCCCTTCTTCTGCAGCTCGGCCAGCTCCTTGCGGAACTCGCCTTTGCGCCCGCGGGCGATCGGCGCCAGCAGGTAGATGCGCGTGCCCTCGGGCATGCCGAGCACGCGGTCGACCATCTGCGAGACGGTCTGGCTCTCGATGGGGAGGCCCGTGGCGGGCGAATAGGGCACGCCGACGCGCGCGAACAGCAGGCGCAGGTAGTCGTAGATCTCGGTGACGGTGCCGACCGTCGAGCGCGGGTTCTTGGAGGTCGTCTTCTGCTCGATAGAGATGGCCGGCGACAGGCCGTCGATATGGTCGACGTCCGGCTTCTGCATCATCTCCAGGAACTGGCGCGCGTAGGCCGACAGGCTCTCCACGTAGCGCCGCTGGCCCTCGGCATAGATGGTGTCGAAGGCGAGGGAGGATTTGCCCGACCCCGACAGGCCCGTGAACACGACGAGGGCGTCGCGCGGGATCTCCAGATCGACGTTCTTCAGGTTGTGCTCGCGGGCGCCGCGGACGTGGATGGTCTTCATCAACGACGGCGCCGCGGACGGCTTGGTAGCTTTGGCCATGGGGGTGTGTTTAACCGACGCCAAAAGGGGCGGCAAATCCGCGGAAAGAGGCCTGAGCGCGGGGTGGCCCCGGCCAGTATAGCTGCACCATAGATAGTGGCAGGCGAGCCGCCGTGAAAGCGCTGCAACTGTCGCGCTTACAAGGCTCCGGGCAACCCCCCGGGCGCCCACGGGGGCGCAGACGCTGCCAATGCCCGGGCCCGTGCATTTCGCCGCGTCCCGGCCATCATGCGGTCGCAGCAGGCGACGAGGTTTGGCTGCAACTCGGCCGCCGCAGGAATGGACGGCCGCGCGCGCCCGGCGCGTTAAGCTGGCGCGCTAAGATAGGGTGACGACGCATCGCAACCGGGAGGCTGCCCATGGCTAAGCAAAATGGAAGCGCGGGACCGAAGAACGCGATCTGCATCTGGTACGACAAGGACGCCGAGGCCGCCGCCCGCTTCTACGCCGACACATTCCCCGACAGCGCGGTGGGTGCGGTCTATCGGGCGCCGAGCGACTTCCCGTCCGGCAAGACGGGCGACGTGCTGATGGTCGAGTTCACCGTCGCCGGGATCCCGTGTCTCGGCCTCAACGGCGGCCCCGCTTTCAAGCACAGCGAAGCCTTCTCGTTTCAGATCGCCACCGACGATCAGCAGGAGACCGACCGCTACAGGAACGCCATCGTCGGTAACGGCGGCGAGGAGAGCGCCTGCGGGTGGTGCAAGGACAGGTGGGGCGTCTCCTGGCAGATCACGCCGCGCGTGCTCATGGAGGCAATGGCCACGGGCGGCGAGGAGGCAAAGCGCGCGTTCGAGGCGATGATGACGATGAGGAAGATCGACGTCGCCGCGATCGAAGCTGCCCGGCGCGGGTGAGGCGCTGCCGGCTCGCAGCAATGCGATCCACGGTTTTGCCGCCGCAGGCCGGCCCGAGCGGACATCGGCGCAGACGACCGCGGTCAGCTAGGGCGCATCTGTATCGGCCGGCGGCGCCTGGCCCGTGAAAACCGCGAGCTGGGCGGCGAAAGCGCGCTTGTAGGCAGGCCGCGCCTCGCCACGGGCAAGGTAGGCGGAGAGGTTCGGGTATTCGTCCAGCAGACCCGATGCCTTTAGCCTCAGCAGCACCGAGACCAACAGCAGGTCGCCGGCGCTGAACGCGCCGTCGAGCCAGTCGGCCTCACCGAGGCGATTGGAGAGCTGGCGCAGCCGGTCGCGGATGCGGCCCTCGAGCAAAGGCAGGCGTTCCGCATACCAGCTTCTGTCGCTCTCTAGAATTTTGGCGAGAGCGTATTCGACGATCGGCGGCTCGACCGTGTTGAGTGCGGCGAACATCCATGTGATCGCGCGCGTTCGCCCGTTGGCATCGTCCGGCAGCAAGCCGGCGTGGTGCTCGGCAATATGCAGCACGATCGCCCCCGTCTCGAACAGCGCGAGGTCGTCTTCCTCGTAGGTTGGAATTTGCCCGAACGGATGCAGCGCAAGATGCGCGGGCTCCTTCATCGCCTGGAATGAGACGAGCCGGACGTCGTAGGGCTGGCCCGTCTCCTCGAGCGCCCAGCGAACGCGCATGTCGCGCGCCAGTCCCTTGCCGCGATCGGGTGACTGCTCGAAGGCGGTTATGATGGGGGTCATTGCAAGCTCCGCGTGACTGCATGGTGCCACCATGCGCCACGCAGTTGAGGCGCGGCCGAGGCGGCCGGCAAGTGCGGGATTGGCTGGAGGCGGGGAAGCTCACGGCTCCGAGGGCGCGGCGTCGCCGGGCGACAAGCAACGATCGAGCGGGCAGTCCACCTTCTTCTTTCGGCAGCGGCGGCGGTAGGCACGCTCCCAGTTGGCCTTGAGGCCCACGACCCGCTGCTGCGTAAGCAGCGCTCCGAGGAAGCGCCGCTTGGCCTTCTTCCCGTCCAGCCGCTTGAATTTTTTCCGCTGCTTCTTCGTCATGCCGCAGCCGATGCAATGGCCGGCGTTCTTGAACTTGCAGACGTCGATGCAGGGGGAGGGGATTTTCACGTAGCTGGGCCGGGCCTTGTTGCACGGAATGACATATGCGCCGGCAACCGCGCCGGGAAGTCCGGGCACGCGCGACAGTCGGGCGCGTGGTGGCGCGGTGCTTCGCAGAGCAGCGGCGAAGACGCGCACAAAAAAAGGCCGTGGAAGATGGGCCCCACGGCCTGCGGGTGCAAATCACCCGTAAGAACGGGTCACTTCTTCGCCGACGGCTCCTGCACGGAGATGAGGGACTGGCCGTTGGAGCTGATCACGTCGTCGCCCTTGACCTTCCAGGAGAAGCCCCAGGGTCCGGTCACGCCGCAACCTTCGGGGCAATCCACCTTCACTTCCTTGCCGGCGGCGATGGTCTCGACCTTCTCCTCGTTGCCGAGGTCGACGCCGATGGTGAACTCGCCACTGGAAGTGTTCTTTACGGTGACGGCGGCATAGGCCGGTGCCGCCATCGTCATCGCGAGCGCCGCTGCCGCGGCCGCTGAGAGCAGTTTCATCGCTTCCTCCAGGGTTGTCGTTTTGCATTCCGGCGCGTCCGCTTCTGCCGGCGGCGCTTACGGGAAAAAATGGCCACGGACGCCGGGGTCAGCAAGAGTATAACGTTGCAATTTTTGGAATTGATTTTTCCCTAATGACCGCCCCGGTCACGGGACTTTAGGAAGCCCCCGATAGGGTCGCGCGGGCCGCAACGGAGGGACCGATGGCTGAACTGATCAAGCTGGCGCTGAGTAATTTTACGCTGACGTTTCTGTTGCTCGGACTAGCCGCTGGCCTGCTCGCCGCAGCCCGCAGGCCGGGCGGCTTCACGCGTGCCAACCTTGCCGAGGAGCTGCTGGCCTATTTCATCCTGTTCACGATCGCCTTCGCCTACTTTTACAACTTCGTCTTCCACGTGTTCTTCGGCGAGCTGGCAGCCGGGTTCATCGGCTGGCCGGACAGTCCGTTCCAGGCCGAGGTGGGCTATGCAAGCCTAGGCTTTGCCGCCGTGGGTCTGCTGGCATTCAAGGGCAACTGCATGTTGCGCCTCGCCTCGATCCTCGGACCGGCGATGTTCCAGTGGGGCGCCGCCGCGGAGCACATCCGCGACCTCATGGCGACGGGGAACATGGCGCCGGGCAACGCGGGCGTGGTGCTCTATTCCGACATCCTGCTGCCGGTCATCGGTTTTGCGCTGCTGTGGTTCAAACGCTCGACGGTTATGGCGCAGGATCGCGTGGCTCTCGGAAACGTTCGCGTTTAGACTGGCGGTCTGCGCAAGGAGAGCGGGATGACGTTCCTGAAGTGGGTATTGGTCATCGGCGGCGTGCTGTTTCTCGCCGCTGCCGCCGCCGTGTTCGGCGTCTTCTACTGGGCGAGCGGCATTCCGAGCGTGCAGGTGACCGAGGCAGACCTGGCCGCCGGCGGCAGCTTCCCGCCCGAGGAACGCCAGGCGATGCTCGACGCCTGCAACCGCCGCAAAGTCGCCAAGCGCGACGACACCTGCACCTGCATCGCCGACCGCTCGGCGACCGACCTGTCGCGCTTCCTGCGCCTTGTGCTGACAGCGAGCCTCGAGGGTAGCGCCAGCAAGATCGTCGCCATAACCAAGGGGCTGATGGAGAGCGGGGTGCCGCCGGAGCGCGTGAATGCGATCGAGAAGGAGTCGGAGCAGCGCTTCGATACCCTCATGCAGGCCTGCGGGCTCGGCCGATGAGCGACGCCGCGCCAGCCACGGCTTCGCTCGCGACGACGTGCTGCGTCGTCGGCGGGGGGCCGGCCGGCATGGTGCTCGGGCTGCTCCTCGCGCGCGCCGGCATCGAGGTCGTGGTGCTGGAGAAGCACGCCGACTTCCTGCGCGATTTCCGCGGCGACACCATCCATCCCTCGACGCTGGAGATAATGGACGAGCTCGGCCTGCTCGACGAGCTGTTGAAGCTGCCGCATAACAAAGTGCCGCGGCTCGGCGTGCAGATCGGCGACACCTCGATCAACGTCGCCGATTTCACCTGGCTACCGCCGCGCTACGCCTTCATCGCGCTGATGCCGCAGTGGGATTTCCTGGATTTCCTGGCCAGCAAGGCGCGCGCCTATCCGAACTTCAAGCTCGTTACGCAGGCCGATGTGGTCGACCTCATCGAGGAGCGGGGGCGCATCGTCGGCGTCCGGGCGCAGACGCCGCAGGGTCCGCTGGACGTACTCGCCAACTTGACCGTCGGCTGCGACGGGCGCCGCTCGACGGTGCGCGCCAAAGCCGGCCTGGAGGTTGAGGACATCGGCGCGCCGATCGACGTGTTCTGGATGCGCCTCTCGCGCCGGCCCGATGACCCCACCTCTGGGGGGCGCCTCGCCGCTGGGAGTTTCGTTGCCATGCTCGATCGCGGCGACTACTTCCAGCTCGCTTACGTGATCCCCAAGAGCGCGGCGGAGCGGATCAAGGAGCAGGGGCTGCCGGCATTTCGCGAGATCATCGCCAAGGCGCTGCCGTTCCTCGCCGACCGGGTCGACGAGTTGAAAACTTGGGACGACGTGAAGCTGCTGACCGTCAGCATCGACCGGCTGCGCACCTGGTATCGGGCGGGCCTTCTGTGCATCGGTGATGCGGCGCACGCTATGTCACCCATCGGCGGCGTCGGCATCAACCTCGCCATCCAGGATGCGGTGGCGGCGGCCAATATTCTCTGGAAGCCGCTGAAGGATGGCACCCTTTCGACGTTCGATCTCGCCAAGGTGCAGCACCGGCGCACGTTCCCGACCCGTGTCACGCAACGGCTGCAGGTGCTGGCGCAGAACCGCATCGTACAGCCGGTGCTGAGCTCCAACCAGCCGCTGCAGGCTTCGTGGGCCGTACGCCTGTTCAACCAGCTGCCGCTGCTGCAACGCATTCCGGCGCGCATCGTCGGCGTCGGCATACGTCCCGAGCACGTGCGCTCGCCGGATGCCGCATCCGGCTAGCCCGCGATTGCGGCGTGCCCGCCGAGTTGCTTAACTAGCTCCTCAGAGCCGATCCCGGGGGAATGCCATGGCCGAGCCGGCCTCAATCGGACGCGCAGCGGCGCCACGCAAGCCATTCTACAGGGTGCTCTACGTCCAGGTGCTGTTCGCCATCGTGCTCGGCTTCCTGGTCGGCTGGCTGTTCCCGCACGTCGCCGAGAGCCCGTGGGTGAAGGCGCTGGGCGACGGCTTCATCAAGCTCATCAAGATGGCCATCGCGCCGATCATCTTCTGCACGGTGGTGTCCGGCATCTCGCATATCGACGATGCGCGCAAGGTGGGCCGGGTCGGCGTCAAGGCGCTCGTCTATTTCGAGGTCGTGTCGACGATCGCGCTGGCGATCGGCCTCATCGTCGGCAACGTGCTGCGGCCCGGCGAGGGCTTTACGGACACCGGCAACGCCACCGCCGTGACCGAGTATGTCACGCGCGCCGAGCACCAATCGACCGTCGAGTTCATCCTGCACATCATCCCCAACAGCCTCGTCGGCGCGTTCGCCGACGGCGATATCCTGCAGGTGCTGCTGATCGCCATCCTGTTCGGTTTCGCGCTGATGACGCTAGGCGAGCGCGGCCATACGGTCCGGGCGCTGGTCGACGATCTGGGGCACGCTTTCTTCGGCGTCATCGCCGTCATCATGAAGGCGGCGCCGGTGGGTGCCTTCGGCGCCATGGCATATACGATCGGCAAGTACGGCCCCGAGGCGCTCGGCAATCTCGCCGGTCTCATTGCGGCGTTCTACCTGACGTCGCTGCTGTTCATCATCGGCGTGCTCGGTCTCATCGCGCGCTTCGCCGGCTTCTCGATCTTCCGCTTCCTCGCCTATATCAAGGACGAGCTGCTGCTGGTGCTGGGCACGTCCTCGTCCGAAAGCGCGCTGCCGCAGCTCATGGAGAAGCTGGAGCGGCTCGGATGCTCGAAGTCGGTGGTCGGGCTTGTCGTGCCGACGGGCTATTCGTTCAATCTCGACGGCACCAACATCTACCTGACGCTGGCGACGCTGTTCATCGCGCAGGCGATGGGCGTCGAGCTGTCGCTGCACGATCAGCTCGTCATCCTCGGCGTTGCAATGTTGACGTCGAAGGGCGCGAGCGCGGTGACGGGTGCCGGCTTCGTGGCGCTCGCTGCTACGCTCGCCGTCGTCAGCCCGCACCTCGTGCCGGGCATGGCCATCGTGCTCGGCATCGACAAGTTCATGAGCGAGTGCCGCGCGCTCACCAACATCGTCGGCAACGGCGTAGCGACGATCGTCGTCTCCGCCTGGGAGGGCGAGCTCGACCGCGAGGCGCTGGCGCGTGGCCTCTCCCGGCGCATCGACCCGTCCGATGTCGAAACGGCCGTCACGACCGGTTGAGCGCTGCCGTGACCCCAGTCCAGCGGGACGCGGCCAGGCATCGCTGGCGGCTTTCGGGGACGACCGGGTAGTGAGGTCAGCCCTCGTGATTGGTGAGGGCGACGAATTTCTCGTCCTCCTGCGCGCGGCGCTCGAAGGAGAGGAAATCGTAGTAGCCGCAGCGGCCGGCTCCGGGAAACGAGCGACACACCGAAGGCCGGGCGTGGTAGATCGTGCAGCAGCGCTTCTTGGTGTCGAAGAAGCGGCAGATCTTACCGAACAGCTCGTCCTTCTTGCGCCGCATGGCGTACTTGCGGCCGTGCTCCTCCTTGGTGAAGGCGCGCTTGGCCGTGTCGAAGGTCATGTTGTGATGGCGGGCAAGCCGCTCGACATCCCGCTTATCCAGCGGGATGAGCGGATACGAACAGCAATACCCGGGGCATTTCCGGCAATTGTACTGCGTCTGGGTCAAGCGAGGCGCGCTCCTGCGGACTTTCGGCCACCCGGGCCCCGGATACGGCAATACGGGCTCGCGGAGGCCGACTCACTGCTTGACTCAATGATTGCTCCGTGGGGAAAGAGCAAGGGGGATTATGGGCTTCGGCGCATGCTTCGGGCATGTCACACTTTTTCCCATAAGGTCTGCGTAGTTCGCACGCTTTCAGCGTGGGGGTGACAAGTATGGCGGACAGGGCTCGTCTTTCTCCAGGGACAGACACGCCGGTCAACCCCTACAGCCTGCTCGAGGCCGTCAACGCATCGAGCGATACGGCAAACACGGGCTGGCTGATCTTTCTCGCCATCATGACCTACCTGGTGATCGCCGTCGCCGGCGTCACGCACGAGGCGCTGCTGCTGGAGACGCCGGTGCAGCTGCCGATCCTGCAGGTCAAGATCCAGCTGAAGCAGTTCTTCCAGTTCGCGCCCATCGTGCTGGTGCTGTTCCACCTCGGCATCCTGGCGCAGCTCGTCCTGCTCGCCCGCAAGGCGCTCGAGTTCGATCAGGCCATCCGCTATCTCGAGGTGTCGAGCAAACGCACGCATCCGTTGCGCCTCGAGCTGCACAACTTCTTTCTCGTGCAAGCGATCGCCGGGCCGCAGCGGTCGGCGGTGATGAGCGGCTTCCTGAACCTGATGTCGTGGCTCACCATCGTCATCCTGCCGGTGGTGCTGCTGCTCTACATGCAGGTCGCGTTCCTGCCCTACCACGACGTGACGACGACGTGGATCAACCGCATCTTTCTCACCCTCGACATCGCCGGCGTGCTGCTCATCGGCGTGTTCCTGATGCGCGCCGAGACCTCGTTCTTCCAGGCGTTCTGGCGCTCCACCGCCGCGCATCCGCTGAGCGTGATCGCCACGCTGGCCGTGCTCGCCGGCGCCGCCTACCTGTCCTATTTCGCGGCGACCGTTCCGGGCGAGGCGCTCGACCGTGCAGGCCAGCGGCTCGCGGGCTGGACCGCGCCGGCCGATGCCGCGCCGGCAAGCTCCGCCGCCTTCTCTCTGCCGTTTGCCGCCGGCGCCTCGGGCGAGAAGCTGTTCGGTGTCTTCCGCCGCAACCTCGATGTGACAGATTCCGACCTGAAGGCCGACCGCGAGGAGGGCGGCGACAAATCCCTGCGCCTGCGCGGCCGCGATCTGCGCTTCGCCAAGCTCGACCGTAGCGATTTCGCCGGTGCCGATCTCACCGGCGTGCGTCTCGACGGGGCCAGCCTCGTCGGCGCCAACCTCGAGAACGCCTCGCTGAGCTGTGCCGATCCCGATACGGTGATGCTGAGCGACAACCGCGTTGCCGGGCGCTGTGCTTCGGCGCGCGGTGCCGACCTCACCCGCGCACGGCTCACCGGCGCAAAGCTGTGGGGCATCGACCTGACGGGGGCGAAGCTCGACGATGCCCAGGGCGACGGGGCCGACCTCGCCAACGCCCGGCTGACGGGCGCCAGCCTCGCCAACGCGCATCTCGAGAAGGCCGATCTGACCGGCAGCCTCGAAGCGCAGGGCGCCAATTTCCTCAATGCCTCGCTGCAGGGCGCCGACTTCACCGGCGCGCAACTCCAGCTCGCCGACTTCTCCAGTGCAGCGCTGCAGGGCGCGATCTTCAACTTCGCGCGCCTGGAAGGCGCGACGCTTCGCGATGCCAACCTCGAGGGCGCGACCCTCCTGCAGAGCCGCCTGCTTGCCACCGACATGACCGGCACCAAGATGACCGGCACCGATCTGCGCGGCGCCATCGTTTGGATGACGCCGCCCCCGGTGTGGGACACCACGGGGTTGACCGATCTCAGCGAGCTCGCCGTGCGGGCGCCCGACGACGCCGAGCGCGCGGCGCTGAAGAGCAGCGTCGAGGGCATTGCCGACGCCGACGTGCGCCGCCGCGCGGGGGATCTGATGGCGCAGATCAGCGGACCGAACGCGGCGTGGACGGGCGGTATCGACCAGCAGCGCTGGCAGAGCTGGGTCGGCGCCTCGCCGGCGCCCCCCGCTCTCAACTACAAGAGCGACCTGACCACCTACCTGACCAAGCTCGCCTGCAGCGCGCGGTGGAGCAACGGCGCCGTGGCGACGGGCATTGCGCGCCGGGCGCTGTCGCCCCAGTTCCGCGGCGACGTGGTCGCCATCTACGACAGCCTGCGGGCGCCCTCGTGCCCGGTGGCGGCCGGCGCCCCCGCCAAGGTGATGCGGGATCTTTCCTCCACCGCCGAGACGCTGCGCAACTGAGCGGACCGCCTCTCTACGCCGGCGTCGCCTCCGCCCTTGCGCACGACCGATTCATGCCCTAAATCTAGAACAGACAGGGAACAGCATGCAGGTTTGTGTGCAAACCTATGTGTAAACGTTCGCCAAGCCCGCAATTGGCCCGTTCGATAGGGTAGCTATGGTTGCGAGTGCGACTCGTCGGGCGCCATCGCTGCGCGGACGGGGAGCCGGAAATCGAGCGCCCCGAGCGGGCGCCGCGAAGCAAGGAGTTACGGATGGCAGGTTCGGTCAACAAGGTGATCCTGGTCGGCAACCTCGGCAAGGATCCGGAGATCCGCCGCACCCAGGACGGCCGGCCGATCGCCAATTTGCGCATCGCCACCTCCGAGACGTGGCGCGACAAGGCCACCGGCGAGCGGCGCGAGAAGACCGAGTGGCACTCGGTCGTGATCTTCAACGAGAACCTGTGCAAGGTCGCCGAGCAGTACCTGCGCAAGGGCTCGAAGGTGTTCATCGAGGGCGCTCTGCAGACGCGCAAGTGGCAGGACCAGTCCGGCCAGGACCGCTACTCGACCGAGGTCGTGCTGCAGGGCTTCAACGGCAACCTCACCATGCTCGACGGCCGCAGCGGCGGCATGGCCGAGGGCGGCCAGTCGGACTACGGCGGGGACAGCGCCGCGGGCGGCGGCTATTCGGATGCGCCCGCCCGCTCGGCTCCGCGCGGCGGCGGTTCCAAAGGCGGCGCCGGCTTCGACAAGCAGCTCGACGACGAGATTCCCTTCTAAGCCACGTGTCTTCCGTTCCCTGCATCCCGGGTCCCTCCCCGGGATGTTTTTTTGGTCGCCGCCGGTGCGCGGGCTCGGCGGGCGGGCATTGGCGTGGCCGGCGTAACCACGTCGGCGAAAGACCGTACAAAGAATTTCGGCCAATGCCGCCGACGGATTAGGTGGCAGGAGGCGTGCAGCCTGCGTTCAGGAACGGCCGGCTATCACAATTCCGTCGCTGCAGCCCCGCATTTCTGCGGCTCCCGCCGCCTCTGGCCGCGGGCTGATAAGAAGGAGTTCGACAATGCACTGGCGTTCGATACTGGCGCCCATACTCGCGCTACTCGCCCTTTCCGTAGCTGTTGACGTTGCCGCCGCGCAGCCTCGCGATCGCGACCGGGGGCCGCCACCGGGCGCCGACCGCGGCCCGCCCCCGCGTGACGTGTGGGAGAACCTCGGAGAGCAGTCGGTCGGCTTCGGCGTCGACCGTGATGTGATCAAGGTCGGCCGCCGCGAGGGCCGCTTCAAGGCGCTCGCGCTCGAGGTGCGCGACAACGACGTGGAGATCCTCGACCTCAACGTCGCCTTCGATCGCGGCCCGCCGCAGAGTCTGCGCGTGCGTCAGCTCATACGCGCCGGCACGCGCACGGCTCCGATCCAGTTCGCTTGGGGCGACCGCCACATCGATCGCATCGAGATCACCTACCGCTCGCGGCCGAGCTTCCGCGGCCGCGCCAAGGTGGCCGTGCTCGGTCTGAGGGATGTGCCGCCGCCGCCGCCTCCGCCGCCTGTCGCGCGCTGGGACGAGCTCGGATGCAGCAAGGTCGGCGCGAAGCCGGACCGCGATGCCATCAAGGTCGGCCGGCGCGAGGGACGCTTCAGTGCCATCCAGCTGCGCGTGCGCGGTAACAAGATCGAGATCCTGGATCTGACGGTGATCTACGACCGCGGCCCGCCCGACAGCATTCGCGTGCGCTCGCAAATTCGCGACGGCGGCGAGACGGGTCCGCTTGATCTCAAGGGCGAGCGCCGGGTCATCGATCGCGTCGAGCTGACCTATCGGGTGCCGATCGGCCTCAACCTGATCAAGGGTCCGGCGACGGTGTGCGTCTACGGCCGCTGATCGGTCTCAGGCCTGCAATGCTGAGAGCCCGGCCTCACCGCCGGGCTCTTTTGCTTTGGGCCTGGCGCATCGGATCGCATTCCCACCGCATCAGGGTGGTTGTTGTGTGATCGATCTCGAAAAACGAACGGAGGAACGTCATGGCCGACACGACCGCGACAAGCACCATTCGCTTGCACCGCGTGCTCGCGACATCCCCCGCCAAGGTCTATCGCGCATTCCTCGATGCCGATGCCGTGGCGAAGTGGCTGCCGCCCTACGGTTTCACGTGCCACGTCGAGCATATGGACGCCAAGGTCGGCGGCACGTTCAGGATGTCGTTCACGAACTTCACGACCGGCAAGGGCCATTCGTTCGGCGGCGAATACGTGGAGCTCGTTCCCGGCGAGCTCATTCGCTACACCGACCGCTTCGACGATCCGAACCTTCCCGGCGTCATGCGGGTAAGCGTCACGCTGAAGCCGGTGTCGGTCGGCACCGAGATCGACATCGAGCAGGCGGGCATCCCTGCGGTCATTCCGCGCGAGGCCTGCTACCTCGGATGGCAGCAGTCCCTCGTGCAGCTCGCACGCCTCGTCGAGCCGGATATCGCCGAGTAGCCGCCGCTCGCAACGCGCGCTCCTGATGCCGCGCGCCACGCATTTAAAAAGAGCCCCGCTGTCGTGCAGCGGGGCTCCTGTCGTTGTCAAATCCGCCAATGCGAGTTATGGCGCCGGAGCGGCATCCTTCGGCGCCTCGGCCGGAGCGGTATCCGCCGGAGCCTCAGACGGCGGCGTCGCGGGCTCGGTTGTCGCGGGCGGCGTCTCGGCCGGCTTGTCGGCAGCCGGCGTTTCCGGCGTCGTCGCTTCGGGCTTTGGCGCCATCGTGTCCTTGGCGGCGTCGTAGGCGTTCTTCGTCGCCTCGCCGGCCTTTTCGAGCGCCGGCTTCACGCTCTCCTCGTAGGTCTTCTTGGCGGCGTCCTCGGCGCGCTGCAGCGCCGGTCCGGCTTCTTCCTTCGCCTTCTCGTAGGCGTCCTTCGCGGTCACCGAGCTCTTGTCGGACAGCTCCTTCGCCTTCTCGATGGCGCGGTCGAGAAGCGATTTCGGCGGCTGCTTGCGCTCGAACGCCGGCAGTGCGTCGAGCGTCTCCTTCGTCGCCTGCGGCAGGCTGACGATCACGACGCCGCTCTCGTTCTTGATCTGCAGCGCCGGGAGCGCCACTGCGATGCGCTTCTCGCCGAAGCCGGCAAAGCCGCCGACGCCGAGGATGACGCCCTCGATCTGGTTGTTGGCGTTGAGGATCAGGTCCTCGACGTCGCCGATGATCGCCCCTTCCGCGTTATGAACCTTGGCGCCCAGCAGCAGGTCCTTGGCGAGATACTGGCCCTCACCCTGCGTGGTGAGGAAAACATCCTGGGGGATGGCCGGATCGGCGATTGCCGGCAGCGTCCAGAGCGCCGCCACGGCCGCCAGGGCCAACACACCTCTCTGCATCGTGCTCTCCTATGTTTCCACCGGGCCCGCACCGGGCGCCCGTTCGCCCGCATCCTAGCATTAACCAAGCGAGACGCTGCGGCGATGTAGTCGCGGACTGTGACGGACTCAAGTCGCCGCATGCGCGGCACGCCGCTCGCCAGGGGTCCATAACAGCCTGATCTGGCAGCGATAAATGTAGGGGAAATGCGGGTGCCGCATTCGGTCGCGCGCATTGCGCCGGCGGCGTCTGTTGGGGTATTCTCGCGGGAGATTCAGATGCCTTGACGCACGCCCAAAAGGCGTGCGTCGCGCTATTGCAGCGCCAGCAGCCAGCAAGGATTCCCGTGGCCGACACCACCGACGACCAGGCGCCCGCAGGCCGGGGGCCGAGCGACATCCGTCCCGTGACCATCGCCGACGAGATGAAGCGCTCGTATCTCGAGTACGCGATGAGCGTCATCATCTCGCGCGCGCTGCCGGACGTGCGCGACGGCCTAAAGCCCGTGCACCGTCGCATCCTCTACGCCATGCAGCGGCTGGGGCTCGACTGGAACAAGAAGCATATGAAGTCGTCCAAGGTGGTGGGCGACACCATGGGCGATTTCCACCCGCACGGTAACCTCGCCATCTATGACGCGCTCGTGCGTCTGGCGCAGGACTTCTCCATGCGCGTGCCGCTCATCGACGGCCAGGGAAACTTCGGCTCGGTAGACGGCGACCCGCCCGCAGCCGAGCGCTATACCGAGGCGCGTCTTTCCAAGGTCGCGCAGTACCTGCTCGACGACCTCGACAAGGACACGGTCGACTTCAAGCCGAACTACGACGACCGGCTCGAGGAGCCGGTGGTGCTGCCGGCGAAGTTTCCGAACCTGCTCGTCAACGGCGCCGGCGGCATCGCCGTCGGCATGGCGACCAACATCCCGCCGCATAATCTCGGCGAGGTGATCGACGCATGTCTCGCGCATCTCGAGAACCCCGAGATCACCATCGACGAGCTGTGCCAGATCATCCAGGGCCCGGACTTTCCCACCGGCGGGCTCATCATCGGCCGCGCCGGCATTCTCGCCGCCTACCACAAGGGCCGTGGCTCCATCCTCATGCGTGCCAAGGTGGAGGTGGAGGAGATCCGCAAGGATCGCGAGGCGCTGATCGTTTCCGCCATCCCCTATCAGGTCAACAAGAAGACGCTGATCGAGAAGATCGCCGAGCTGGTGCGGGAGAAGCGCGTCGAGGGTATCGCCGACATCTGGGACGAGACCAACCGCGAAGGCATGCGCATCGTCATCGAGCTGAAGCGCGATGCGGTGGCTGACGTCGTGCTGAACCAGCTCTACCGCTTCTCGGACCTGCAGACCTCGTTCGGCGCCAACATGCTGGCGCTCAACGGCGGACGGCCCGAGCAATTGAACGTCAAGGACATGGTCGAGGCTTTCACCAACTTCCGCGAGGAAGTGGTCAGCCGCCGCACCAAGTTCCTGCTCAACAAGGCACGCGACCGCGCCCACGTCCTCGTCGGCCTCGCCATCGCCGTCGCCAACATCGACGAGGTCATCAAGCTCATCCGCCACGCGCCGAGCCCGGCCGAGGCGCGCGACCAGTTAATGGCGCGCGAATGGCCGGCGCGCGATATCGCCCCGCTGGTGGAGCTGATCGCCGACCCGCGCCACAAGGTGGCGGTGGACGGCACCTACCGGCTATCCGAGGCGCAGGCCAAGGCGATCCTTGAGTTGCGCCTTGCGCGCCTGACCGCCCTCGGACGCGACGAGATCGCCGACGAGCTGAAAAAGATCGGCGAGGAGATCAAGGAATATCTCGCCATCCTCGCCTCGCGCCGCCGCGTGGTGGACATCGTCAAAGGCGAGCTGACCGCGATCAGGGACGAGTTCGCGACCCCGCGCAAGACCGAGATCCTCGATATCGACGGCGACGTCGAGGACGAGGACCTCATCCAGCGCGAGGACGTCGTCGTCACCGTCTCGCTCAAGGGCTACATCAAGCGCGTGCCGCTCGGCACGTATCGCGCGCAGCGCCGCGGCGGCAAGGGCCGCTCGGGGGCGGGCACGCGCGAAGAGGATGTCATCACCACGCTGTTCGTCGCCTCGACGCACACGCCGGTGCTGTTCTTCTCCTCGCGCGGCATGTGCTACCGCATGAAGGTGTGGCGCCTGCCGGCCTCGACGCCGCAATCGATCGGCAAGGCGCTCGTCAATCTTCTGCCGCTGGCGCAGGGCGAGGCGATCACGTCCATCCTGCCTCTGCCGGAGGACGCCGAGACGTGGGGCACGCTGCAGCTCGCGTTCGCCACGCGCTCGGGCAAGGTGCGCCGCAACGCGCTCTCCGACTTCGAGAACATCAACCGCAACGGCAAGATCGCCATGAAACTCGACGATGGCGACGCCATCGTCGCGGTCAACATCTGCACGCCGGAGAACGACGTGCTGCTGACCACGGCGCATGGCCGCTGCATCCGCTTCCTGCTCGCCGACGAGGTGCGCCTGTTCAAGGGGCGCGATTCCGATGGCGTGCGCGGCATCAAGCTCGACGACGACGACCGCATCATCTCCATGACGGTGCTGACGCACGTCGATGCCGACGCGCCCGAGCGCGCCGCTTACCTCAAGCAAGCCAACATGCTGCGCCGCGCGCAGGGCGAGGAGATCGCCGAGGATGCGATCGAGGCCGACAGCGATGAGGAGATCGTCGAGGGCACCGCGGAGCTGACGCCGGAACGCTTTGCCGAGCTGTCCGCCAAGGAGCAGTTCGTGCTCACGGTGTCGGAGCGCGGCTTCGGCAAGCGCTCCTCCTCGTATGAGTACCGCACGTCGGGCCGCGGCGGCAAAGGCATCGTCGCCATGGTCGTCAACGACCGCAACGGGCCGCTCGTCGCCTCGTTCCCCGTCGTCGACACCGACCAGATCATGCTGGTGACGAACGGCGGCCAGCTCATCCGCTGCCCGGTCAACGATGTGCGCATCGCCGGCCGCAACACGCAGGGCGTGCGCATCTTCAAGACCGACGCGGACGAGAAGGTCGTATCGGTCGAGCGCATCCCCGACGACGGCAGCGATGGTGTCGACGACGATGAGAACGGCGCTAACGAGGAAACGCCGTCCGCAGAGTAACGGTGGCGCAGCCTCGTATCGCGCGGCGCAAGCTACGCGCGCGGGGTGTGCAGGGACTGCAGCGCGGAGCCGAGCGGCGTCGCGCTGCACAGTGCATCCCAGGCCGGCAGGATCGTGTGCCCCGTGCGCGCGTTCTGCAGCAGACCGCGCGCCTTGAGGCGCGTGGCGATGCGGCTCAGCGTGTCCGGGTTGAGCGCCAGGTAATCGGCGATGTCGGTCCGCGACAGCGGCAGCTCGAAAGCGCGACCCTGTGGGCCATCCTTGCCGAGGCGCAGGCCCAGCTCGACCAGGAGCGAGGCGAAACGCTCGTCGCCGTTGAGCGCCCCGACGATCGAGGTATGCAGCAACGCGCGCGCGTGCTGCTCGGCAAGCCGCGCCCGCGCCTGCGCGGCGTGCTCCGGGCTGGTGGCGAGCAGGACGTCGAAGCTGCGCGCCGGAAAGCGCCACACCTCGGCGACGTTGAGTGCCGTCAGCGTCAATGACGGCAGGTCCGGCATCAATGATCGGCGGATGATGTCGCCCGGATAGAACAGCGTGAGCAACTGGCGGTGCTTGCCGGGCGGGGACGCCTCGATGCCGAGCAGCCCCGAGCGCACGACATAAACGCACTCCACGGGGCCTGCCTCCAGCGCGAGCCGCTGGCGACGGCGCGCGCGCACGGGCGTGGCGTGCTCGCGCAGCGCCGTCTCCATGGCTACCGGGGCAGTTGCAGGACGCTGGGCGACAGCAACGGATGAGCGGTTCTCGAATGTCGTCATGGGGAGATTTTGCCCCCGCCCGGCGGCAACGCGTTTGATCCCGATCAAACGGCGCCATTTCCCCGCAGGCACCGCCCGCCGCCTTTTGTTTACGGCGATGGGGTAGGGCGTTGTAGCATTGCGCACGGCACGCGCTGGCGTGCGCTATGCAACTCGACGGTGCCATGCAACGCACAGGCTTCTATCCCGGCTCCTTCGATCCCGTGACCCTCGGGCATACGGATATTATCGCGCGCGCCTGCCGTCTCGTGGATCGCCTGGTGATTGGCGTCGGCGCGCACGACGTGAAGCGGCCGCTGTTCTCCATCGACGAGCGCGTCGCCATGCTCGCCGGCGAGACGGCGGCGACGGCCAAAGCGACGGGCGTCGGCATCGAGATCGTCACCTTCGGCGGCCTGGCCGTGGATGCGGCGCGTAAGGCCGGCGCGCGCATCATCATACGCGGGCTGCGCGATGCCACGGACTTCGATTACGAAATGCGCATGGCGGGCATGAATGCCGCCATGGCCGAGGACATCGAGACGGTGTTCCTCGCCGCCAGCCCGGCCGCCTCGCATATCGCCGCCAATCTCGTGCGCCAGATCGCCGAGATGGGGGGGGACGTGTCGCCCTTTGTCTCACCCGCGATAGCGCGGCAACTGGCGGCGAAAGCCAGGCGCTAGCGGCGTGACCGCTTTGGAAAGTTGCGCCGCGGGCGGGGTGCGGTAAAAATGCGCCTCAACGGCGGCCCTCGGCCAATGCCGCCCTGAATGATCTCAGCACAGCTACGGGAAGGAACGCGCCATGCGGATGTTGACTTGCCTTGTTCTGGCATTCTTTGCGGTTGCCGGAACCGCCTGCTCCGACCAGACGAAGGTCGCAGGCGCGGACAGCGACATACTCGTCATTGAGACCGCGCACGGCAAGGTGCTGGTCAAGCTGCGTCCCGACCTGGCCCCCAAGCATGTCGAGCGCGTGAAGCAGCTGGCCAAGGACGGCTTCTACGACGGGCTGAAGTTCCATCGCGTGATCGACGGCTTCATGGCGCAGACGGGCGATCCGCTGGGCACGGGCACGGGCGGCTCCAACTATCCCGACCTGCCGGCCGAGTTCTCGCCCGAGCCCTACAAGCGCGGCACGGTCGGCGCGGCGCGCACCGCCGATCCCAACAGCGCCAACAGCCAGTTCTTCATCTGCTTCACCGACACCGGCTGCTCGGGCCTCACCGGCCAGTACACGATCTGGGGTCAGGTGATCGACGGCATGGACGCGATCGACAAGATCGCCAAGGGCGAGCCGCCTGCGTCTCCCGACATCATGCAGAAGGTCTACCTCAAATCGGACGCCAAATAGCGGCCCGAGCGGCGCCTCCGCCGGCACCTGCGACAGCCGCGCCCCGGCGGACATTTGCCGCCGCGCGCCGCACCCCCTAAACCGTCACCACAACCAGCCCCTCAACCCCAGCTTGGAGACAACCATGGCGACGTCCGACCCCGAGAACACCCTCATCATCGAGACGACCAAGGGTCCGGTGGTGATCGAGCTGCGTCCCGACCTCGCCCCCGGCCATGTCGAGCGCATCAAGAAGCTCGCGCGCGAGGGCTTTTACGACGGCATCCCGTTCCATCGCGTCATCGAGGGCTTCATGGCGCAGACCGGCTGCCCGAAGGGCACCGGCACGGGCGGCTCGAGCTATCCGAACCTCAAGGCCGAGTTCAGCGGCGAGCCGCATATGCGCGGCGTGTGCTCGATGGCGCGCGCACAAAGCCCCGACAGCGCCAACAGCCAGTTCTTCATCTGCTTCGACGACGCGACGTTTCTCGACGGCAAGTACACCGTCTGGGGCAAGGTGATCGAAGGCATGGAGAACGTCGACAAGATCAAGCGCGGCGAGCCGGTGCAGGACCCGGACAAGATGTTGTCGGTGAAGGTGGCGGCCGACGCCGCCTGAGCGTCGCCCGGAGCGGAAGGAAGTTCGTGGTGCAGAAGGCGAGCGCAGCGCTCATCATTTGGGCCGGACTTGCCGGCGCGGCCGGTGTCGCGCTGGCCGCTGCCGCCGCGCACGGCAGCGACCTTTCGAGCCTGACGACGCCCGCATACCTGCTGATCATGCACGCCGCAGCGGCCGTCGCCATCGTGGCGGCCGCTGCGCACGCATCCTTTCCGCGCGCCTTTTGCGTCGCCGGGCTGATCCTGCTTGCCGGGGCGTCGCTGTTCGGTACCGACCTCGCGCTGCGAGCCATTTACGGCGCGCGCTTGTTTCCCATGGCGGCGCCGGTGGGCGGCACGACGATGATCGTCGGCTGGCTGGTGCTCGCCGTCACCGGGTTGATCGAAGCCTCTGCGCGACGCTCCTGACAACAGATTGAACGAGGTGATGCAATGACCGCGCTCCTGTGGCCGCTGCTGGGCATTATGGCCGGCGCATTCCTGGCGATCCAGGCGCCGATCAACACCGCGCTGGCGAGAACGCTGGGTCTGACGACGGCCGCGGCCGCCTCGTCCTTTCTCGCGGGTGCGGCGGCACTGCTGCTCCTGTCGTTCGCGCTGGAGCGGGCCGAAGGCGTCAGCATCGCCTGGACCGCACCGCCGTTGTGGATGCTGCTCGCCGGCGGTCTGCTGGGCGCCGGCTATGTGACGAGCATCATTATCCTGACGCCCCGCCTCGGGACGGCGGCGACGATGGCTTTCATCGTTACCGGTCAGCTTCTCGGCGGCCTCATGCTCGACAGGCTCGGCTACTTCGGCCTCGTCGTGCGCGAGCTGACGGTTGGCCGCATCGCCGGCGCCGGGCTCCTTCTCGCCGGGGCGCTCCTCATCCGCTTCGCCTGATGCGCACCGATTTGTTCGACTTCGAGCTGCCCGAGGAGCGCATCGCGCTTCATCCGGTGAGCCCGCGCGATGCGGCGCGCATGCTCGTGGTGCCGCCGGCGCCGGGTCCGTTCGAGGATCGCCGCGTACGCGAGCTGCCGGCGCTGGTGCGCGAGGGCGATGCGCTCGTCTTCAACGATACGCGCGTCATCCCGGCGGCGCTGGAAGGCACGCGCCGTCGCGGCGATCTCACGGCGCGCGTGGCGCTGACGCTGATCGAGCGCCTCGCGCCGGATCGCTGGCGGGCGCTGGCGCGTCCGGCCAAGCGGCTGCAGGAGGGCGACCGGCTGCACTTCGGACACGACGGCGAGATGTGCATGCTGGGTGCGCTCGATGCGACCGTCGGCCCGCGCGGCGACGCGGGCGAGGTGGAGGTCGTTTTCGATCTTTCCGGGCCGGACCTCGACGCGGCCATCGCCGCCGTCGGCGAGATGCCGCTGCCGCCGTACATTGCCGGCAAGCGTCCCGTCGAGGCAGCCGACCGCACCGACTATCAGACGGTGTACGCCGCCCATGACGGTGCCGTCGCGGCGCCGACCGCGGGGCTGCATTTCACCCCGGAGCTGCTGGGTGCACTCGATGCACGCGGCATTACCCGCCATTTCGTGACGCTGCATGTCGGCGCCGGTACGTTCCTGCCCGTAAAGGCCGACGACACCAGCGGCCACAAGATGCACGTCGAGTGGGGCGAAGTCTCCGCGGCGACGGCGAGAGCGCTGCGCGAGACGAAAGCCCGCGGCGGACGCGTCGTAGCCGTCGGCACGACGTCGCTGCGCCTATTGGAGACTGCCGCGGCCGGTGGCGAGATCGAGCCCTTCGCCGGTGCGACGGACATCTTCATCACGCCGGGCTACCGCTTCCGCGCCGTCGATGTGCTGATGACCAACTTCCATCTGCCGCGCTCGACGCTGTTCATGCTGGTGTCGGCGTTCGCGGGGCTGGAGCGCATGCAGGCGGCCTATGCGCATGCCGTCGCCGCCAAGTACCGGTTCTATTCCTACGGCGATGCCTCGCTGCTGTTCCGCGCTCCTTGACCGGCCGGTTCGAAGCCACCAGAAGCGAAGCATAGAAGAATGCGGGAAACATGCAGGAACGGGTGACGAGCTTCGGATTCGAGCTGCTGCAGCAGGACGGCGCCGCACGCCGCGGCGTGCTGACGACGTCGCACGGCGAGGTGCGCACGCCCGCGTTCATGCCCGTCGGCACCGTCGGCACCGTCAAGGCGCTCTACTTCGACCAGGTGAAGGCGGCCGGCGCCGACATCGTGCTCGCCAACACCTATCACCTGATGCTGCGCCCCGGCGCCGAGCGCGTCGCGCGCCTCGGCGGCCTGCACGCATTCATGCGCTGGGACGGCCCGATCCTCACCGACAGCGGCGGCTTCCAGGTCATGTCGCTGTCGAAGATCCGCAAGATGAGCGAGGAGGGCGTGCGCTTCTCCTCGCACATCGACGGCAGCAAGCACATGCTGACGCCCGAGCGCGCCGTCGAGATTCAATGCCTGCTCGGCTCCGACATCCAGATGCAGCTCGACGAATGCATCGAGCTGCCTGCCGAGCGGCGTGAGGTCGAGCGGGCGATGGAATTGTCGCTGCGCTGGGCGGAGCGGGCGCGCACCGCTTTCGCCGAGCGGGCGGCGCCGGGCCAGGCGCTGTTCGGCATCGTGCAGGGCGGCACCGACGCGGAGCTGCGCCGCCGTTCGGCAACCGAGCTCGTGGGCATGGACTTCCCCGGGTATGCCGTCGGCGGGCTGGCGGTCGGCGAGGGCCAGGAGATGATGCTGGCGACGCTCGACGGCGTGCTGCCGCATCTGCCGGCGGCGAAGCCGCGCTATCTCATGGGCGTCGGCACGCCGTCCGATCTCATCAAGTCGGTGCAGCGGGGCGTCGATATGTTCGACTGCGTGCTGCCGACCCGCAACGGCCGCCACGGGCTCGCGTTCACCTGGAACGGCAAGGTCAACCTGCGCAACGCCATGCACGCCGAGGATGCAGCGCCTCTCGATCCGGAGAGCACCTGTCCCGCCGCGCGCGACTACTCCCGCGCCTATCTGCACCACCTCGTGCGCTCGGGCGAGTACCTCGGCGCCATGCTGCTGTCGTGGGTGAACACGGCGTTCTACCAGGAGCTGATGGCGGCCATGCGCGCCGCCATCGCCGAGGGGCGCTTTTCCGCCTGGGCCGAGGAGACGCTGGCCCGCATCGACCGCTGACGTGCGCGCTGGCGCTGCGGCGTCAGATCGGGTCGACGCCCGCCACCTCCGCGCGCACGCTACGCTCGCGATGCAGGAGATAGACGCCCGAGCCGATGATGACGGTGGCGCCGACGAGCGACCACACGTCGGGCACGTCGCCGAAAACGAGGAAGCCGAACATGACCATGGTCAAAAGCTGCGCATAGATGAACGGCGCGACGCTCGAGGCGGGCGCCAGCCGGTAGGCGTGAATGAACAGGTAGTGCCCGGTGCCGCCGAGCGCGCCCAGCACGCACAGCACCGCCCACGCGGCCGGCGTCGGCGGCCACACCCACTGCCAGAGCGCGAACGGCGCCAGCCCGGCCGCGCCGATGAGCACGGAATAGAACAGCATCACGAGCGGCGCGTCGTAGGCGGCGAGGTAGCGCGTCAGGATCATGAAGAACGCGTACGCGAGCATGGAGCCGAACGCGAGCAGGAACGCCGGGTGCAGCGTGCCGATGCCCGGATGCACGACGATGAGCACGCCGATGAATCCCGTCAGCACGGCGATCAGCCGCCGCCAGCCCACCCACTCGCCGAGCAGCGGCCCGGCAAGCACGGCGACGAGCAGCGGCGCCAGGAACACGACGGAGATCGTCTGGTCGAGGCGCAGATGGCGCAGGGCGAGAAAGTTGCACGCCGTTGTCGCCACCATGAGGAGCGAGCGCAGCAGCTCCAGGCCCAGCTTGCGGGTGCGCAGCAGCGCCGGCAGCGGCACGGCGGCGAGCAGTCCCAGCATGAGGATGAGCTGGCCGAGGAAGCGCGACCAGACGATCTGCGCCACGGGGATATGCGCCTGGGTCGCCAGGTATTTCGCCGACGTGTCGAGGGCCGAGAAGAAGCCCACGGCGAGGCACATGAGCCCGATTGCCTTCAGCCGGTCGGCGCTGCCGACGAGAGCGGCGCGCGGCGGCTGCGCGGCCGGGCGCACGCGGCCCTGCGCCGGCCGGGCGGCGGCATGCTGTTCGCTCTGTTGGTCCATGGGCGGCTCTCATAGCGCAGTGCGCGGCCGGCGGCTAACGGCCAAACCGCACAGGGTCGCGGGCCCGCCCGCATTGCCTCGGTAAGGTGTGGGTTTCACGCCTCGAAGCGGTGGGGGTTTGGTGCCCGGTCACCTTGACCCCGGCACCCCCTCCGCCTACAAGCACCGCTCCTGTAGGGGCCCGTAGCTCAGCGGTAGAGCACCTGACTTTTAATCAGGGTGTCGATGGTTCGATCCCATCCGGGCTCACCATATTCCTCAGCGGTTTTACGCCCACTCTGGTTGCGCGCTCCAGCTTTGAACCCCCTCGCTTCCGGTTGACGAGGCCTGCTGCCCGCATGAGCTACTTCCCGCGAGCGGCAACTGCTCGCGGTCAGCGCTCGCGATCACGCGCTTCCAACAGTTGCTGTGGATAAGCAGCGGGCGGCCCACGCTCACCTCAGCCACAACGCTAGACTGGTGGGCGATGGCCCCCGCGTCGCAGCCGTATTGCATGTGGCTTTCCGTCCGGCGACTGGCGACGCCACCGGGTTCAATTCGGAGACCATTCGAATGACCGACAAGGCGAGGGCGATGCTCGGCGGCGTTGGCGGCGCGACGGCGATCCTCGGCTTCGCCCATGCGTCCGTCCTGCCAGCAGACGCGGCCATGCCGTGGGACATCGTCTTTACGCTCGGCCTCGCCGCCGTTGTCGTTGCAGTTCTAAGGCTCGCCTAGATGAGCTTCATCGTCGGGCTGATCGCGGCTGCGGCGTTGATGGCATTGTTCGCGCTGGCGGCGTTCAGCTGGTGGCGGGTGCTGTGCATCCATCTGCTCGCCAGCGCCGTGTTCTTCATCCTGCTGCCGACCATCACCTTCCTGAGCGAGGAAAGCCGGCCGGGCGCGTTGGCTGGCGCCGACCTCGCCGATGCGCTCGCCGCCCACTGGTATCTCTACGTGCTCTATCTCGCCGGTCTCGGCATCACGGCGGCGGTCGCCAACGATGCGCGTGCCTTTGGCAGGATCCAGCATGCCCTCCGTATACAGCGCCCGCAGCTTGCCTGGGTGGTGACCTTCTACGTCGTGCTGCTCACCTCGGTCGGCATCATGCTGACGTTCGACATCGCCCTCTCGGGCAGCGTCACCACCGAGAAGCTGCTCGGCATGCCCTACGCAGCCGTGATCGTGCTGTCGATCGCCAAGATGCTGCTCTTCGGGCTGTTCTGCTACATGTGCATCGTCTCGCGCGTCGACCGCCTGGCCCTGATCGGATGTGCGGCATTCCTCGGCTGGATGATCGTTTCGGAAGGCCGCCGCGTGCTGCTGCTGAGCCTCCTCGTTTTCTACATGCTGCGCTCGGCACAGGTGAGCCTGCGCTTTAATCTGCGCTATGTGCTCGTCGGCTTGGCGCTGATCTCGCTGTTCACGCTGATCACGCCCTACTTCAAGCTCATCCGGGTGCAGTCGCAGAACCTCGAGGCGCGCGGCTATTCCCAGGTCGAGGCGCTGGTCACGGCGACGAGCGAGGTGCTGACGCTCGACGATGATGGTAAGTCGGCGACGGATATCGCCGTCGCCAACATCGCCCGGCGCGGCAACGCTGGCCTGTTCCTGCTCGATACCGCCAGCGGCATGCCGTCCCCCTATCTCGGCGAGCTGATCTGGACTTCGGTGCTGTGGATCGTGCCGTCGTCGCTCGCCGAGAAGCCAGCTTACGAGGCCGAGCAGCTGATCCAGCTGGCGATCGGCGCCGAGTTCATCGACGATGCTAACTCGGTGCCGACGGTGTTTCTCGGCGACTTCGGGGCCTTGGGCATGCTGATCGCCGGGCTCTACACCGGCTTCATGCTCTACGCGCTGGTCTACCTCATACAGCCGGGCAGGCAATTCGGCCTGTTCGAGATCGCCGCGCTCGGCGCCTTCTTCCAGCTATCGGTGCTGGTCGAGAACGAGCTCTCCGGCACGTTCGTCATGGCCCGAAACCTGGCGATCATCTGGGTGGTGACGGCGATCGCCGGCGCCGTGCGGCCGCGGGCCCGCCTTCGCTATGCCCCGGTCCGCCCAATACGAGAGTCTGCTTAAAGATTGCGAAGGAGGCGCACGGCAGCGTCCCCCGAACGGAAGCGCGGGTACGTTCTTCCCGCCTAGAGCAGCCGTGCGCGGCGCAAGAGCCGGCGGACAGCGCTGCGCAGGCGGCGTGCCCGCTCTCGTCCGCGCGTTCGCAGGGGCGTGCGGTCACGCTTGCCGCGGCCGACTTTCGTCAGCACGGCCAACGCGTCGGCGTTGACCCTGCCGAGGCTGCGCTCGGCACTGTCATAGAACTGCAGCTTATCGAGGTCCTCGTGGATGGAGGCGAGCGCGGCATCGTCCAGATAGCGCGTCGGCAGCATGATGCCGTGCCGCAATGCCTGCAGAACGTCGCGCGTCTTCCGGCCGGTCCACGTCTCCGATGCGGCGGGCTTCCGGTGCAGGTCCTCGATGAAATAGCGGCCGCCGCGCTTCAGATGCGCGAACAGATGTGCCAGCGCGGCCTGCTGATAGTGCGCGGCGTGGCTGCCGCTGTCGACGATGTAGTCGAAGGCGCCGCCCGCAGCATCGAGAAGGCGCGCGATGTCGGCCGGCGATGTGACGTCGCCGCGAACCGGCGTGATACCGTCGAGCCCGCCAGCCGTCGCGAGATCGGCGGTGTCGATGCTGTAAATCTGAGCCGCCGGCAGGAACCGGCGCCACATCCGCAGGTTGGCGATGGCGGCGTCGCGGCGCCTCGATGGCGCCGCCGTTTCGGTGCCGCGATCCGAGACGCCGATCTGCAGCAGCTTTATCGGCTTCTCGCGGTCGGCGCCGATCAGCATCTCGTAGATGTCGGCGTAGTTGTGGGCGTTGTAGTAGATGTCGCCCGTGCCGGACTTGAGGGCGTTGGCGATTCTGCGCAGCCGCCAGTTGTGGCGCTTGTATTGGGGCGTATCACCCGCCTGCCGCGCGCGCAGGAAGTGCTGCTCGGGGCTGAGACCGGACGTGGCGACATCGGGGTTGAGCCAGGCATAGACGTCGGCGTCGAAGTCGGCGGTGACGCGCCGGTCGCGCGGCTGCTTTGGCCAGAGGATGTATGGATTGTCCAGCAGTGCGCTGTCGAAATAGGCGTTTTGAAACTGCCGGCGCCAGGCGACGAAATTGAAGGCGAGCTGATCGCGCTTCGAATAGCGCAGCACGTTCTCGAACCACTCGCGGCCGAGCGCGGCAACCTCCGCGTCGCCGTGGCGGCGCAGCAGAACGGTGCCGGCGATCAGTCCGTTGTGGCGCGGATAGCCGAGGCTTTCGTAGCGGTCGAGCTGCTCGCGGATGCGGCGTTCGTCGTCGTAGCCCTGCTCGACGACGACCTCGGCCTCCTCGTAGATGCAGTCGCGCCAGGGATGGCGAAAGGAATAGAAGGCGTTGCCCGAGGTAAAGCACGGCTCCAGCAGGTCCATCGGGTTCTGCTTGAGCTGCGCGTTGCCGTCGATGTAGAGGCTCCACTCGTAGTCGCCGAGGTATTCGTGCGGCATGAGCTTGGGCCGGCGCGAGGAGCGCGACGGCTCGAGGCCCCGGGTGTCGAACTGGCGGACGTCGACCCCGGGATGGCTCCGCGGCCTGTCGGTGAGCAGGATCAGATCGTAGGCGTCGCTCGGCGCGACGTTGAAGCCGGAGAAGTCGGTCTTGTCGCCGGTCTCTACGCAGTAGATAGCAAGGCGCTTCATCGTCCCCCTCACCCACGCCATTCAGCACCGGATACGCGGGCGAGCGAGGCCTTCCGGTCGGCCGCTTGAATTGTGATCGGCATTGCGACCGCTGGTGCCGTTGCGCCGTCGTTGGGCCGATGGCGCCTTTAGGCGGTCGCAGGCAGTGAAATGACTGCCCGACTTTTGCTCCGTAATGACAGATGCGCCGCGTTCCTGCTGGTGCGGAGCACGCTACCAGCGGGCCGCGGGCCCGGCAAACCCCTGCGTCACAACGGTTGTGGGCGGCGGTCCGGGCGGGTCCCGGACCCTGGAGGCCAGTCGAGCGTTCTTTTCGTCAAAGGAGAACGACCATGGCCGAGCTTTATCATCAACCGACCGATGCGGATCTGCGCGACCATTACGAGACGTACAAATCATTCGTGCGCTGGACGCTGATCTTCGCGGCGCACGTCCTCGCCATCCTGGCGCTGCTCGCCTACTTCACCGTCTAGCCGCCCGTGTCGCCGGCGGCCGCCTAACGGTTTGTATCAAATGCGCCGAGCTAAATTTGCCGGAATGCGTCTGTGCATCTGAACCGGAGTGCCTCGCTGCGTGTTTCTCCGCGGAAACGACATCCAAAAGGAGACCGGGTGCGATGGACAAGGGCAAGAGCACGCCACGCACGGGAAAGCCCAAGCACGAGGAAGAGACGCACTCCTTCGATTCCGACCGCAAGGGTGAGGCGAGTGCGGGCGCGCTGTCCAACAAGGACAAGAAGCGCGCGGTGGCGGCAAGCCGGGATGGCAGCAACACGCGCTGACGCCGGCTGGAGGCATGCCCTGCCTGAGGTCGGCAGGTCAGAACGGAAAGGATCATACCATGAGAAATTTTCTTATCGCTCTTCTGGCGCTCGCCAGCCTGCCGGCGCTTGCCGCCGACGCAATTCCCGAGGCGACGCAGGACTTCATCGACACCGCGGCGGTCGCCAACAAGTTCGAGATCGACACCAGCGAGCTGGCGCTGAAGTACAGTCAGGCCAAGGACGTCAAGGCTTTCGCGCAGGAGATGATCGACGATCACAAGAAGATCGGCGAGGAGTTCAAGGCGACGCTGCAGGGCGCAGGCATAACGCCGCCGGCCGACAGGCTCGACCTCGCGCACGAGGCGAAATACGCCAAGCTGCGCGTCTTCACCACGGCCAAGGGCTTCGACGGGTCGTACATCTCCGAGCAGCTCGCCGCGCATGAGGATGCCGTCAAGCTGTTCGGCGACTATTCAAAGAACGGTCCGACGCCGGCGGTGAAGGAGTTCGCTGCCAAGACGCTGCCGACGCTGGAGCACCATCTGGCGATGGCGAAAGAGCTGAACGGCCGCTATACGCAGTAGCGCGGGCTTTGGCACCAACTCGACCTGGAAATGCGCGGGACGACACCCGCGCATTTTCGTTTGTCCGCGCCGTGCTCCCTCGCGGAGGGCAGTGGAAAAGGAACGGTCTCTCTACTGATGATGCTGTTTCGCAACAGAACGACGTGAACGTCACTTAATTTTGCTCTCGGGAAGTTCATCCAAATCCGCCGCGGGAACACTTCCCTGGCTGGTTACAACGCAACGCTATAACGCTTGGTAGACGCGGTGCCAGAAGGCAATACCGTGGGGCAGGATTGGCACAATCACGAATGCCAGACTGCAGAATTGGCTTTGGGGTCTGGGGATTCTGTATGCGTCGTACTGTGGCAATTGCGCCCGTAAACTCGGGATGACGGTTTGACGGGCGCTGCCTGACCAGCTCCGGCCGCGCCTCGACACTCCACAAACACAATCGAGATCGTCGAACCAACATCGCGTGATGGGGGAAGAGTAATGTTGCGTCCAAATTCCGTCGGCCAGCGTCGCATAGTGGCCATCGTTGCACCACTCGCGCTCGTGCTGAGCATGGGTATCTCGCATCAGGCGCTGGCGGCATGCACGCCGGCCAACGCCTCCCTCGAGGAGGGAGATACGGTGACCTGCAACGGCACCGTGGAGGGCTTCCTGGCGCGGATCGATCCGACGCTCCATGACGGAACTGGAAGCGCTTCAAACAAGAACCTTCCCGGGAATGAAAACGCGGTCGGCAGTCTCACCGTCAACATCGAGGCGGGCGCCGTCGTGGATGCGTATTACAGCGGAGCCAGCAGCGCAGGAATCCACACGACGGCGAACGGCACCTCGGGCACGACTTCGACGGGCAGCCGTGTGTCGATGCCGGTATACAACGACGACACGAATGCGGTTGCCGTCAACAGCTACAGCGTCGCCGTACTGGTGAACGAAGACAGTCTCGTGAACGTCTTCAACGGTGGCACCGTGCGCAACATCGATGGCGGGCAGCCGGGCAATAAGCTGACCGTAGACAGCGTAAACGTCGGCGTTCAGCTCGGGGGCGACGGCAGCGAGCTGCACGTCCATCAGGGCGGCGTCGTAACTGCGTCGATGTCGGCAACGAAGATCGGGGATACGGTGACGACAACCGTGTCGACGATGAACCAGGACAAGACCGGCGCAGACACGACTGGCAAGAAGAAAGTCGTCACGACCGACCAGTTCGGCGCCACGGGAGCTGCAACCGACGCCAATATGTCGACGGCGGAGAAGACCGTCTTTGCAGCCGGAGACCATTCGACGACGACGACGGCGCAAAGCGCAGCGAATACGGCAGCCGTATTCGGCGTCAATACCGATCAGTCCGGCGAGTACAAGGTCCTCAACGAAGGCACGATCTCCGTAAGCCACCAGGGTATCGGCCGCGCCTTCGGCATCTTCGGCGGCGGTGCGACGGAAGGCATGACGGTGGAGAACCACGGCCTGATCTCGGCCACCCGCGACGGATCCTTTTCCAAGCTGGTCGACAACAACTCCGGCAATCTCCGCGGCATCATGAACGACAAGGACGGCGTCGATCTCGATTCCTTGACGCCGCAGTCGATCGGCAACGTCGCCGGCATCTTCGTCGAGGAAGAGCTCGAGGAAGTCACCATCAAGAATTACGGCACCATCCAGACGAACGGCCCGCTGGCGACCACAATATATCTGCGCGCCGGCGAATCGGTTCTGAAGAACTACGGCGTGATCGAGGATCTCAATGCGGGCGGACAGTACGGCCGCGGCATTGCGATAGCGGCTACCGGCAACGTCAGCGAACTGACCGTCGATAACGAGGAAGGCGCGGTCATTCGTGGCGATATGGTAATCGCCAATGCGAATGCGCTGCGGTACTGGGCGATCAAGAAGCAGCTTACCGCGGACGGCACCGGGTATGAATTCCTCGGCGCTGCCGGAACGGGCAGCGTCGACTCGGCCCTCAACATCACGAGCCAGGCCGGCGTCGCGGTGAACAGCGAGATCGAAAACGAGGGTGAGATCGACGGCGACTGGTACTACGCCAACGGCGAGCACGAGCTCGTAAACGCGGGCCTTCTCCACAACACTCTCAACTTCGACGGCCGCGCGAACATCGACGTCGACCAGCGTCCAACTGCGAACGGTGTGACCGGCTCCAAAGACTTTAGCCTCGAGATGGACGGCACGACGCTCGCCAACCTTACAGTGCGCACCGTCGCCGGCTCCGAGGTCACGCTGAAGCCTCACATCTATGGCGGCGGCGCCGACGATGACGACGACGCGCCCGACGCCAATGCCAGCGCCTACCTCGACGGTAAGCTGAAGATTTGGGACGGATCGGCCAGCACCTTGAAGAACGTGCTCGAGGTGCACCCCGTCATCGACAGCCTGGTGAAGAGCGGCGAGTGGTACACCGTTGCGACGCAGGTCGACGACACGGCAGGGAATGTCGACGACGTCGAGGTCGAGAGCGGCTTCATGGTGGAGTGGGAGGCGAGGAAAAATGCCTCCGGCGCCTTCGTCATCGGTGCCGAGGTCAAGGACGCGGCCGAGATCTCGGGCCTGTCGAACCCAGGCATCTCGACGGTCAACGCCCTGATGCAGGGTGGCAGTGACGAGACGAACGAGCTCGGCGGCGCATTCCAGATGCTGGATGAGGACGAGGCACGCAAAGCCGGCGAGCAGCTCAGCCCGGAGACGAACTTCGCCACCCAGCAGGCCGCGCTCACGCTCAACATGATGACCGGCAACTACATCGACAATCGCCTCGCCGGCGTCGGCGCGACGTCCTCGAAGACGGCGGGCTTCGCCGCACCCTCGGGGCTCGGCATGTCGGGCATGACCTCGGCCGCTCCCGCCGGACGCATGAGCCTCGGCCTCGGCACCGACGACGGGCGCATGAACATCGGCGCCAACGACGGGCGCATGGACGCGGGCATGTACGACGAGGACGTGGATCTGCGCCAGCGCGGCTACTCGTCGGCCCTGTGGGGACAGGTGTTCGGCGCCGGTCTCGACCAGGGCGAGCGCTCCAACGTCGACGGCTACCAGACGCACATCTACGGTGCGCTGGCGGGCGCCGATACGTGGATCAGCTCCAACACGCGGCTCGGTTTCGCCGCCGGCTACGGCAACACGAGCATCGACGGCAGCGGCGACACGGCGCAGAACAAGACGGACATCGACAGCTACCTCGGCGTCGTCTACGGCGCCTACAAGGGCCAGGGCTGGTACCTCTCGACGCGCGCCGGCTATACGTGGCACGACTACTCGACGACGCGTGTCATCCAGGCCTTCTCCGACGCGGCGACGGGCAGCCACTCGGGTAACCAGTACTCGGCTGCCGGCGAGGTCGGCATCCCGCTGCACTCCTATGGCGGCACGCTGACGCCGGTCGCCTCGCTGAGCTGGAGCCAGCTCGACCAGGACGGCTATCAGGAGACGAGCGGCGCTGGCACGGGCCTCACCATCGGCAGCCAGCAGACCACCTCGCTGGCCTCCGGATTGGGCGCCAAGGCGCTGATCCCGATCGACCAGTGGTCGCTGCTGGAAGGCCGGGCCATCTGGTACCACGAGTTCGAGGATACCAACCAGCAGGTGACGGCCGCGTTCGACGGCGGCGCAAGCTTCCTCGCCTCGGGACCGAACGTGGGACGCGATACGGCAGCCGTTGGCGTCGGGCTCTTCGCCGCGGCGGGCCCAGGCGTCAGCTTCCAGCTCAACTACGATGCGCTGCTGCGCCAGGACTTCATCGGCCACACAGGTTCCGGGCGCGTGAAGATGGAGTTCTAGACCACCTACGAGTGAGTGCTGAGGAGGCTGCAGCTCCCTACACCTGTAGCCGACCTCCACCTGGCAGGGGCCGCCTCGTGCGGCCCTTGCTTTTTTCTGCGCGCCCGGCTTCCCGATCGCCGGCTTGGTGCCGGCGCACCGCCTTAAGGCGCGGGCAACCGGGGCAGCTCTACATCTCGTCCCTTCCGCCTGGATATCCGGCAGACGTGGACAGGGAGCGAGCGAGGTCACCGCGTGGGACTGGTTGGCATTCTGATCGCCTTGGCGCTGCTCGTCTGGCTCGCCTACCGCGGCTGGAGCGTGCTCGTCCTCGCTCCGGCAGCGGCGCTCCTCGCGGCCGCCTTCTCGCGCGAGCCGCTGCTCGCACACTGGACGCAGACGTTCATGGCGAGCGCTGCCCAGTTCATCGCGCAGTTCTTCCCGATATTTCTGCTGGGCGCGATTTTCGGCAAGCTGATGGAGGACAGCGGCTCGGTCGCGGCGATCGCGCGCTTCATGACCGAGAGGCTCGGACCCCGCCGCGCGGTGCTGGCCGTGGTGCTGGCGGGCGCCATTGTCACCTATGGCGGCGTCAGCCTGTTCGTGGCCTTCTTCGTGCTGGCTCCGATGGCTCTGGCGCTGTTCCGCTCGTCGGATACGCCGCGGCGCCTGGTGCCGGCGGCGATCGCGCTGGGCACCATGACCTTCACCATGTCGGCGCTGCCCGGATCGCCGGCGATCCAGAACGCCATCCCCATTCCTTTCTTCGGCACGACGCCGTTCGCGGCGCCCGGCCTCGGGATCATCGCCAGCGCCGTGATGCTGGCGTTCGGGCTGTGGTGGCTCGGCCGGCGGACGGCCGCGGCACGGAAGGCGGGCGAGGGGTTCGGTGCCGCGCCCGAAACTGGTGAGAATGGCGCCGGCGACGAGCTCGTACGCGAGCGCGCCACGGTGGCGCAGAGTTTCGATCCGGCCGAAATCGCCCACGGTGCGCCGGCGACCGACATCCCCCCCGTGTGGCAAGCCACGCTGCCGCTCGCGGTGGTGATCGCGGTCAATCTCGTCATGTCGTTTGCCGTGCTGCCGGCGCTCGACGGCGCGTTCCTCGCCGAGCCGCGCTGGGGCGCCACCTCGCTGCCGGCGCTGGGTGGTGTATGGTCGGTCATCGTGGCGCTCGCCGCCGCCATCGTCGTGCTGATCGCGCTTCACAGGGAGCGCCTGCCCGCGCTGCGGCTCAGCGTCGATGCCGGCGCCAACGCGTCGGTCCTGCCCGTGCTCAGCGTCGCCAGTCTCGTCGGCTTCGGCGCCGTGGTGGCGGCGCTGCCGGCCTTCGGCGCCGTGCGCGACGGCGTGCTGTCCATAGGCGGCGGGCCGCTGGTATCGCTCGCCGTAGCGACCAACATCCTCTCGGCGCTGACGGGGTCGGCCTCGGGCGGTCTCACCATCGCCCTCGATGCGTTGGGGGACACCTACATGCGGCTGGCGGCGGAGGCGGGTATCGATCCCGCCGCGCTGCACCGGGTGGCTGTCATCGGCGCCGGCTCGCTCGACAGCCTGCCGCACAACGGCGCCGTCGTGACGTTGCTCGCCGTCTGCGGAACGACGCACGCCGAGAGCTACTTGGACATCGTCATGGCGGCCATTGTCGGCGCGCTGCTTGCGCTTACCGTCGTCATCGCATTGGGCTCGGCATTCGGATCGTTTTGATCTCGCGGTGCGCGTGGAAGCAATGATTAACCGTCTTCGCCATGTCTGCCTCGCGCGGCAGGCGGCGGGCGCCACACTGCACGGCTGGCAAGCACGATGCAGGATCAGGGCAGGGTGCCGTGACGACCGATGGCGAGCAAAGCGGGCGGGCCGACGCCGACGTTGGACTCGTCGATCTGGCGCTGCAGGGCGGCGGCGCGCACGGCGCCTTCACGTGGGGCGTGCTCGACCGCCTGCTGCAGGAGCCGGACCTGCGCATAGAGGGTATCTCCGGCACCTCGGCGGGCGCGATGAACGCGGTGGTGCTGGTCGATGGGCACGCAACCGGCGGACGTGACGGCGCGCGTGCGGCGCTGGAGACGTTCTGGCGGCGCGTCTCGGATGCGGCGACGTTCAGTCCCTTGCAGCGCGGGCCGCTCGACGTTCTGCTCGGCCGCTGGACGATGGATACCTCGCCCGCGTTCATCGCCATGGACATCACGGCGCGCCTGTTCTCGCCCTACGATCTCAACCCGCTGAACCGCAATCCGCTGCGCCAGATTCTCGCCGAAACGGTGGATTTCGAACGCCTGACGGCGTCACCGATCAAGCTGTTCGTGACGGCGACGAACGTGCACACCGGCCGCGGCCGCGTGTTTCGCAACGCGGCGCTGACGCCGGAGGTTCTGCTCGCGTCCGCCTGCCTGCCGACGCTCTTCCAGGCCGTCGAGATCGACGGAGAGCCCTACTGGGATGGCGGCTACGCCGGCAATCCGACGATCACGCCGCTGGTGCGCGAGTGCGCGTCGAGCGACACCATCCTGGTGCAGGTCAACCCCGTCGAGCGTCCCGGAACGCCGCGCGCGGCGCGCGACATCCTGGACCGGCTCAACGAGGTTTCGTTCAACGCGCCGCTGCTCAAGGAGCTGCGCATGATCGCCGTGTTGCGGCATGTCGCCGATGCGGGCAACTGCGAAGGGGCGCGCTGGGCGGGCATGCGCATCCATCGGATCGCCAGCAAGGCCATGACCGATCTCGGCTACTCCTCCAAGCTCAATGCCGAGTGGCCGTTCCTGTGCATGCTGCGCGACGAAGGACGCCGCTGCGCGTCGGCGTTTCTGCGCGATCAGCGGGGCAACATCGGACAGCGGTCCTCGTTCGATCTCGACTCGCTGCTGGACGAGATCTGATCGGCGCCATCCGTCAGGCGATGTGAATGCGGCGCCCAGTGAAGCGCCGGTACAGCCACTCGGCGGCAAAGGACGCCGCGGCGATGATGGCCAGCGCGACCACGGCTGCCGGCTGCTGCTGATACGTATAGACGCCGAGAATGAAAAACATGGCGAGGCAGGTGAGCAGCGACAGCCACACGATCACGGGGTTGGCCGTCGTCTGCCGGAGAACGAGCAGGTGCCCGCCGTTGACGGCCGCGTAGAGCAGCAGGAAGGCGGCGCTGCCCATCATGGCGATGCTGGACAGATCGAACAGCAGCATCACGACGATGACGAGGCCGGCGGTGAGCAGCAGGCCGCCCGTCGCCTGCTTCCATTCGATCTGCGAGAGCTTGCCCGGCAGCTCGCCGTCGCGCGCGACCATGAAGCAGACGTTGGCAGCGCCGAAGAGCGTGGCGTTGATGGCCGAAGCGGTCGAGAACAGCGCGGCGATGGCAATCAGGCGGAAGCCGATTTCGCCCAGGAACGGCTTGGCCGCCGCCGCGAGCGCGTAGTCCTTCGTGCGCTCGATCTCTGCATTCGACAGGTTGCCGGTGACCGTCACCGACACGGCGAGATAGAGGATGATGACAAGGATCACCGCGATATAGAGCGCGCGCGGCAGCATTGTCCTGGGATCGCGCATGTCGGCGGCGGTGTTGGTGATGAGCCCGAAGCCTTCGTAGCCGATGAACAGCACGCCGGCGCCGAACAGGATCGATTCCGCGCCTGGCCACAGCGCCGGCGACAGGTTCTGCGGCTGCATGAACCACAGGCCCACGGCGGCGAACAGTATGAGGATTGAGAGCTTGATGGCGACGATGATCGTTTCCCCACGCCCCATCACCTTGGCCCCGAGCGCGTTGACGAACGTGACGACGAGGACCGAGGCGATAGCGAGCGACTTCAGCAGCAGCGGCGACGGCGCGTCGGTGATGAACGTCGCGGCGTAGCTGCCGAACGCGGTCGCATAGAGGGCGAGCGAGATGATGTAGCCTGCCCACATGAAGAGGTTGAGACCGCCCGCGAAGACGCCGTCGCCGTAGCTCTTCACCAGGAAATTCACGGCCCCGCCGGCAGACGGGAAGGTCGCGCCGAGCTTGGCGTAGGAATAGGTCGACAGCAGCGCCACGACGCCACCGATGGCGAAGGCCGCCCACATGGCGTTGCCCGCCGCCTGGGCGACGACGCCGAGGATGGAGAATATGCCGGCCCCCACCATGCCGCCGATGCCGATCGAGATGGCGGCAGCCATGCCGATCTGGCCGCTCCCCGACTGAGCTGGGGATGCGGAGGGCGATTTGCTGGAGGCCATGACTGCTCGCGGACTGCTGCACCGGGTGGGGGCGGCGATGGTACGCGCAATTGTCCCAAGGAATGCTTGCGATCCAGCTTTCGCCCGCCGGCGTCATGCTGTTTCGGCTAGCGCCGCAGTGCCGCCTCGAGCGTCTCGCAGGTCGTCGGGTAGTAGCGGCACGTGCTTTCCGGATAGAAGCGGTGGTGGTGGTACCGATACCAGGTGCCGCGCGCGATCGTCGCCGTGGTGATCGCCTCCTCCAGATGCACGCCGCTGGCGCCGAGCATGTGCAAGTCGAACTCGCGGCAGACGCGCGCCAGCGTCTCGCTCGTGCGATTGAACGGCGCGATGAAGTAGCGCACCAGCTTGTGCGGGAATAGCTGCTGCATTTCCTCGAGGCCGGCGCGGATGTCGTCCCGCAGCTCGTCGGCGCTCATCACTGAATGATCGACGTGATAGAGCCCGTGCAGGGCGAGCTCGTCCGGCGAGGCATCGAGGTAGGCGACGAGGTCGGGCCGCTGCGCCATCGAGACGTCGCCGGCGAGACGGCGTATCTCCGCATTGGGAAGCTCCGACAGCGGCGGCGTGCCCGGATACGGCGTCGGGTCAGGCCCGTGGGTGTGGAAGTCGCACGTCCGCCCATGCAGCGTCACGCCGTGGAGCTGCGTGTAGCCGTAGCGCCAGAATATCTCGCAGAACTCCTTGAACCGATGCAGCGGCGTGTCGGCCGAGACATCGTCGTTGCGAAAGCGCGGCTCGGAAGCCCCGGCCAGCATGTGCCGGAACATCGTGCGATACCTGTCGACGAGCACCGGCCACGCAAATGTCCGCCGCGCCAGCTCGGCGTTCTCGATGCCGGCGGCGCGCACTTGCGCGATATGCGCGGCGCACCACGCGAAGGCTTCGCGGAAGGCTTCCGGGCTTGCGTCGACGATGAGCCCGTTCTCGCCCGGCCGAATGATCTCCGGTGCGACGCCGACATCCGTAGTGACGGGAAAGCAGCCGGCGGCCATGCCTTCGATCAGCGGCATGGGATGCCCCTCGTGCCGAGAGGTGACGGCGATGACGTCGCAGCCGTTGTAGAAGTCGTTCATGCGGTTGCGTGGGACGTTGCCCGCCGCGAGCCGCAGATCGATGTCGCTGCCGCACGCGGGGCGCAGGATGGTCTCGATCTGCTTCACGGAATCGGCGGCATTGCCGGCCCAGCCGACCGTCAGGCCGCCGCGGCGCGTGACTGCCGATTTGCGATACAGCTTTGCCGGATCGTAGCCGCTCGGCAGCACGAAGACGTTGCGGTGCTCGCCGTCGACGATCCGCGCCAGACGCTGGGACGTGCAATGCACGGCGCCGCTGTCGCGCAGATAGCGCCAGGCGAATTGGCGGGGCGTGCACGGGCCGTAGCGCGGATCGTCCTCCCAGCGGTGGCTGGCGATATGTTTGACGAGACGGCCGGGGTCGACGTGCATGTGCTTGTACGCGGTCTCCCCCCAGAAGAAGACGTAGACGAGGTCGAAGCCGCGGGCGTCGTAGTCGACGCCATCCTCGACGTAGCGAATCGTGAAGTCGAACTCGCCGGCGAGATGCACGGCGATGGCGCGCGCGCACGCGTCGAATATCCATCCGCGGCGATCCGGCATGAGCAGGATGCGTGGCCGTGCCGCGCGGCGGCGTCCGAGCGCGAGTTTCTCGATGAGGCCGGTCGCCAGCATGCACGCAGTCCTTGTTGCAGGGCGCAGCGGGTGCGAGCCGCGTTGGCGCCGTCGTGGCAGGCTCGGGGATGGGCGCGCGGCGGCGACAGGCTACCGGCCGCGTCCGAAATCCGGCAATGAACGCGGGTTACGAGGGGCTGGCTACTCGGCTGCCGCAAGCATGCGCATGTCGTTGACACCGGGCACGGCGTAGTAGCCCTTGGCCGCCTCGACGAGCCCCGCGACATCGAGGACGTCGATGCGCCCGCGGCTGGTGTGAATGGCGCCCATCTCCGTGAGGCGTCCGAGCGCAATGGTCACGCCCGCACGGCGCACACCGAGAGCCGCGGAAAGATCGTCGTGCGTGAGCAGCACTTGCGAGCTGCGCATTCTCTCGCACGCGATGAGCACCCATCGGGCGACGCGCTGCAGGATCGTGCCGCGCGCATTGACGAGAGCCGTCTCGCGCGCCTGAAGCAGCGTCATGTTCGCGTACTGCATCAGTGTTGCGCGCAGGGATGGCGCCAGGCGGCAGAGCGCCAGAAGCCGTTCGGTTTCGAGCCGGCGCGCCGGGCCTGGGATCAGCACGACCGCATCGTAGTAGGCGCGCTCGCACCCCAGAACCAGCTCGACCGCCGTGCAGCCTTCGCGGCCGATGGTGCCGACATCCGCCTGCTCGCGCCGCGCCGAGAGCGCGACGACGGAAACGAGGCCGGCTTCGGGAAAATAGACGTGCTCGGGCCTGCAGCGACGCCGCATCAGCGGCTGCCGGTAGGTCATGTCGACGGATTCGAGATCGTTGCGAACGAGCTCGTAGTCTTCGTTCGTCAGAGCATCAAGAAGCGCGTTGCCGAGGTTCATTTTATGCCCCATCGAAAGAGTTACGTTGATCGAGAATGGGACTGCAAAACAGGATCTCGCATTTCGATGGTACGTAATTGCACTGGCCCGTCACGAATGCTTCCAGGACGTTTGCGTACAAATGGAAAATCGAACTGTGATAAGTGCCAATGTGATGCAGCACGGCAATCACCGTTTCAAAACGCCGTTGCCGATGTCGTCGCTCGCGTCGTAGCAACCGGTCGAGGCGCGCAGCAATTCTTTCCGATCCGTAATGCAGATATGTCCGCGGTCTGCCTTGATGCCGCGGAGCTGCCGCAGCACCACCGAGACGCTGGCGCGGCGCACGCCGAGCATCCATGCGATCTGATCGTGCGTGACCGGCAGCTCATCCCCCGGCACGCGGTCGTCGAGCATCAGCAGCCAGCGGGCGACACGCGCGCGCGTCGAATAACGCGCGGCGGTGAGGGCCGAGCGGGCGAGAAGCAGGGCCTGGCGCGTTGTTTCGGCTTCGATCCGCGCCGCGAGCTGCGGGGAGCCGCGCGCCAGCTCGTCGAGCACCTTCGCGTCGATGGCGATGGCGCTGCCGCTGACGATCATCGTGGTCTGCCATGTCTGTGTCTGCGGCATCAGACGCGACAGGGTGCACAGGCCCTCGCAGCCGATCATGGCCACCTCGGCCGACTGCCGGCGCGAATCGACGATGCGCACCGAGGCGACACCTTCGGCGAGGAAGTAGCTGAAGCGCTCGCGATGCCGCGCACCGAGGGTGCAGCCGCGCGGCAATGTCATGTGCCGGCCCCGGCGGACGATTTCGCTTTTGTCGCGGGTATCTAGGGAGTCGAGGATGAGGTTGCTCGGCATGCGTTCCGTCGCGAACGGTGGCGTTGTGGCGAGCTCCTCGACGACCGTGTCGGGAGCATACGGCTCGACCAACAGGGGAATGCGGCGGTACTTCTTGGGCATCCCCATATCCCCTCGTTCGGCGGCCAACACCACGCGCACACCCCGGCTAAGCAGCGCCGCAACGAGCGGGTAGGCGCATTCACCGCTGAGATCGAGTTCCAGGACCGCACTATCAAGTGGCCGTCCCGATGCGACGATGGCCAATCCGTCCGCGACCGTCGAAACCGGGCCGACGACTTCCGCTCCGCGATTAGACAGGGCCTCCCGCAAGACATCGGCCTTGGGAGGCTTGTCCTGTGCGATCAGTATGGCCTGTCCGGAGACGCAGTGTCTTAAAGGTGCGCCAGACATAGAAAAATTAATCTCATTAACCAATATGAATTACAGAGCGACGTTTAAATACGCGTTGTATTCTAAAAGGCGCCAAAACGTACGCAACTAAACTTTTTGAGCGGATTCGTACACGCGAATTGTGGCGGTGCATGGAGTTTAAGCAGCGTTTCCAACCTTGCTTTTTGGTGATCTGAAAAACGTTTTCCAAATGGTTTCGGGTGCGCAAGCGTACCTGCCCCGGGGGTGGGTACGGTCCTGTACTGCAGGGGTTTTTGACCGCGCCAACGGGTCGGACTTATTGCTCGCCAAGATTTCTGAGTTTGTGCCCGCCACCTGAGTCTGGCGCCGCACAAAGTCATGCGTACCCGTAGGCGAGCAGTAACAGCGGCAGTTGGCCGCCTGTCTGGTTTTCACCCGGAGTGCGCAGATGAAATTGGCCCACCATCGTGGACCTGCGAGCGGCCGTGCGGCCCCGCAAGTATTCTACATCAATCGCGACCGAGACGGTGAGCGGCGACGCTGTATCGAGGCAGGACTAACGGCCGCGCGGTTGGCGGGCGAGCGCGTGCCGGCGGTCGAGGGGCTCGCCGTTCCGCACGACCTGCAGGGCTACTTCATGGTCGACGGACGGCTGGCGACGCGCCTCAGCGCCGGCGAGGTCGGATGCTACGCGAGCCACCTCAAGACGGCGCAGCTCATATGGCGGCGCGGGCTGGCAGTGGCGCTCGTCGTCGAGGACGACGCAGTTCTGCCGTCGTCTCTGGCCGCCGACCTGGATGCCATTTTGAATGCCGCCCCGCAGGGCTGGGACATCATCCGCCTGTCCGACAACGCAACCCATTCCTTCAAGCCGCTCAATGGGCTGCACAGCGGCAGGGAGATTGTCTGCTATTCGCGCGTACCGTCCGGCACGGTCGGCTACCTCATCAGTGCGGCGGGCGCGCGCAAGTTGCTCGAGCCGCATATCTGCGAATGGCCGGTCGACACCGATTTTCGTCAGCCGTGGGTGTTCGGCCTGCAGGTCTATGGCGTGCTGCCGAAGCTCATCGGTCACAACGACGCCTTGCCGTCGGCGGTGCTCGCATACGGCGAGCGCTCGCGGCTGCGCCGTGGGCTGCGCCGGCCGACGCTCCGCTATCCCGTCGGTAGCCCGTTCCACACGCTGCAGAGCGCGCGCTTCAACCTGCGGCGGCTCGGTCCCGCGACGTGGCTGCGCTGCTGGATGGAGAACATGGGACGCCGGCTGCGCCGCTGGACGGGTGGCGGGCGCCGCATTGCCGCGGGGGCGGCCGTAGGGCCTCGGTCGGCGGTGACCGGCTAGTTGGTTGTTGGGTGGCATTGAGGGGGCAAGTTGCGCATGCGGATTCTGTACGTCAGTCCCGAGGTCCCGGGGCCCGGGGGGGCCGGCATAGCGACGTATATCAGCGAGGCGACGGCGGCGCTCGCGGCGCACGGCCATGAGTGCCATGTGCTCACGTGGCGCGGCGACATCGACTATCCGCGTGTGACGCGGGAGCCGGCGTACGTGCTGCACGAGTTCCCGGAGCCCGACGGCAAGAGCGACCGTTTCGACGGCGTCGATGCGGATCTGCGCACCTCTGCCGCGGTCGCCGAATGGGTGATCGAGCTGCAGCGCCAGCAGCCGTTCGACATCATCGAGGGAACCGATTGGAAGGCGCCGCTCTACTGCCTGCTGCAGCAGCGGAACGTCGAGCCGGCGCTGCAGGGATGCCGCGTCGTCGTCTTCAACCACGGCGACACCTACGCCATCGTGCGGCACGAGGACAGCTTCATCCCGCGCGCCAAGTACCAGCGCATCAATCTCGAGCATCAGTGCCTCAACCTGGCCGATACCGTCGTCTGTCCGTCGCATGCGGCGCGCGCGACGCTGATCGAGCTGCACAACGTCGCCGCCGAGCGCATCGAGGTCGTCCCCGAGCCGCTGGCGACGGATGCGCTGCCAGCGGCGGCCAGCGTTTTAGCGCGGCCGCGGACGCTGCTTTATTACGGTTCGATTACAGTTTCGAAAGGCGTGCAGTCTTTTGTCCAGATCGCCAACCGCTTCGAAGCCTGCGGTGCCGGATGGGCGGTGGAATTCGTGGGGCCGGTCAATGGCCTGGCGCGCGGGGCGCCACTCTTCAAGCGCGACATCGTGCGGGCGCTCGCCATCGAGGCGGAGAATATCGAGTTCACCGGCAGGCTGCCGCGCGAGGACGCGCTGAGCCGGATCGGCGCGCACCACGTCCTCGTCAACATGTCGAAGCGTGAGACGTTCTGCTACGCCTTCGTCGAAGGCCTGCGGCGCGGCGCGGTACCGCTGGCGCTCGCCCGATCGGCGCAGGCGGAGTTCCTGCCGCCGGCGCTGCGCGATACCTTCAGCGTCGGCGCGGCCATTGCCGATATCGGTCGCTTCGAGCCCGCCGAGCTGCTGTCCGCGTGGGAGCAGCACGCCGACGAGGTGCGCGACTATGCGCGCCGGCTTACACGGCCGGACGCCTACGCCGCCGCCTACGAGCGCCTCGCCGCCGAGCGCCAGGCACCGCTCTGCGCCGCCCGCCAGACCTGGTCGAGCGCGCCGGTGTCGGTGCTCATTCCCGCGCACGAGCCGGACGGATTTCTGCTGGAGACCATAGCCTCGGTGCGCGGCCAGAGCAGCGCCGTGGCGGAGATCGTGGTCGGCGACGACGGGAGCCGCGCGGAGGCCTCCCGTGCCGTGCTGGCCGCCGCGGCGGAGCAGCCCGGCGTGCGCGTCGTGCATATGCCGTGGGCGGGCCTCGCCGAGACGCGCAACCGGCTATTGAAGGAATGCCGTACGCCGCTGTTCGCGTTCGTTGATGCGGACGACCTGCTGGAGCCCGGCTTCGTCGGGGTCAGCCGCGAATATCTCGCCGCCAATTTCGATGCGGGCGTGCGCTCGGTGCAGGGCTGGTACGAGCTCTTCGGCACGCAGACCGGCGTGCGCGGACCGGTCATTTTCCAGCACTTCTCGCACGCGCTCTGGAACGACCTCAAGAACAACATCCTCGGCGTGACGGAAGTGTTCCGCGACCTCGGCTACAACGCCGATCTCGTCGGCGGCGAGGCCGAGGACTGGGAGTTCTGGCTTCGGTATTTCCGTCAGGGCTGGCAGGTGCGCATCGTGCCGGCGGTGCTGTGGCGCTATCGGCGCCACGCGGGTGCGCTTTCGGCGC
>Ga0182738_1000605_pt1 | contig 48234 bp, 51 predicted proteins | sample eDN5th30CBELigMG_FD_128876 | JGI IMG/M metagenome (GOLD analysis project Ga0182738, IMG submission 128876) | Enriched Miracle-Growth compost microbial communities from Emeryville, California, USA - eDNA 5th pass 30_C BE-Lig MG (version 2)... ... | reverse complement strand
GCAGTAACAACATTAACTTTCACCAAATTAAGGTGATTACCCTCTGGACTCAGTCAATGAGCCAATAAATTTAGGTTAATGACTTCCATTTGCTTCGTAATCTCAACGTATGAATAATTCAGGATATATTAATCATATAGATTTACCTCATTTATGATTTAATAGTTACCTAAACTTTATAAATAAATGAATCCTCAACCTATACTCCTGGACAAATAATGAAACTTTTTTCTGAGTGAACAACAAAATCAGGATTAGAACCTAGAAAAAATGAAAGAGCATATGCTATTTTATAATCTGGTGTTATATATTCATTTATTGTTCTACCATGTATTTCGTTTGCTAGAGAATCAGCCCATACCTCTGATTCTCTTAAAGTTTCAAAAATAAGCGTTTCTTTTTTTCATTCTATTTCCATCATTTACACGCTCATTTTTTTATTTCTAAATTCTATCACATTCACACATTCTAACTTTCTATCAATCTTCGACAAATTTCGGGGAGTCCCTGTGACCAAACACTAAGTGGATTAACCCCATTTCATTTTATATTCTTTCCAGTTTGAAAATTCTAACTATCATCCCAATTAATAGGGGATTATATTTCAATTTAGTTTACATATAAACATTTCGAATTTATAATATTTATATGTAAACGTTTTAATTATATAATGTTTGCATATAAACAATAAGGGGATGGTAGATATGAAACTACAGGATAAGGTAATAATAATTACGGGTGGAGCCGGAGGTATTGGTAGTGGAATGGCTAAAGCAATGGTTAAGGAAGGGGGAATTGTTGCGATTATTGATGTTAACGAAGAAGCAGGAAAATCTATGGAGTTGGAGTTGCAAAAAGTATCTCCTAAATCTAGATTTATAAAAGCGAATTTATTAGACCGCGAGAATTTACCAAAAATTATTGAGGAAGTAGTAGCTAAATTTGGTAAAATAGATGTACTTATAAACAATGCACATGCTTCACGACAAGCTAACTTTGAAGATATAACCCAAGAGGATATTGACTTCTCATTTGGTACAGGATTCTATCCTACATTTTATTTAATGAAAGCTGCTTTCCCTTATTTAAAGGAAACAAAAGGGAATATTATTAACTTTGCGTCAAGTTCAGGTTTATTGGGACAAAAAACTCAAACGGCTTATGCAGCTGCAAAAGAAGCAATTCGGGCCATCTCAAAGGTTGCCGCAAATGAATGGGGAGAATATGGTATCAATGTAAATATAATCTGTCCAATGGCAAGCACTCCAGGAGTTAGAACATGGGCAGAAGAGTATCCAGAAATGTATCAAGCTGCTTTAGCACAAATACCACTTGGACGATGGGGAGATCCAGAAAATGATATCGGTCCTGCTGCTGTGTTTTTGGCTTCAGAAGATTCAAAGTATATTACCGGACAAACAATCATGGTTGATGGAGGTCAGACTCAAATTAGATAGTTAAAAGGAGTAATTAATGGAAGATCATAATAATATTTTTTATCTTACTCATATGATTGAACAAATAACAAATGAAAATATTGTTCGATTTTCGAAGGAATTTGTCTACCCAATTGGTATATCTACAATCATTGTTTTGGGTGAAATAGCAGCTAGTGGACCCATAAAACAAATAGATTTAGCTGATAGATTAGGGTATTCAAAGAGTTCCATTACTAATATCGCAAATAAACTCGCTAACTTAGAGTTGATACGTCGCATTTATGATAGTAGTGATCGTAGAACGGTTCAACTTGAAATTACAGATAAAGGATATGAAGCTTTAGAAGAATCTAAAACCCTCGGAGATAAAATTTACAAGGAATTATTTAGTATTTTATCTGAGGAAGAACTTTTATTTTACATTGAAATTCAAAAAAAATTATTAGCTCAAATTTCTAATAATAAGAGGTTGTCCTTTTAGGGACATGGGGTCAGGTTCCTTGTCCCAGAAAAATCCCGTTTCACAGTCACAGGAAGATATCTGTAGGATTGCTGATGGAAAAATATACGATATAAAAAGTTACTAGATTAGGGCGCTAATCCTTCTTGAATTAACGCCCTTAAAATATTGCGTCATCTACTCTACTAATCTATGCTTCCTATTACCTCTAACTACTACTTTTAAATAGGGTTCCTCTTTTTCGTATTCAAAGAGATCGATGTAATCTATTCCATTAGGTATGGTCACAGTGACACCTCGAAATTTATCGTAGATTGAAGAGAGTTAGATTATGTGAATGTGATGAACTGAAATAGTAACTGGATAATGGAAGAGGGTTGGTTGTTGCGCTTTTTTTCGTTTAGGAAAGGAGGTAATAATCATAGAAAGATTTCTTGTATTGCTTCCTTAAATAAATCTTGATACTCCTATCTTCATTGTTCTGCTAAATAAAAAGTTATCATTCAATTCAATCTGAATCATATTAATGACTCAGAAGTGCCATAGTGCTTTTATCTTTCAATAATCAATTCATACTCTTTCTTAAGCTCGCCTATTTTCGCCAGTAATTCTTTTCCTTTCACATCTTCATTCAATTTTTTTCCATCAGTCACCATAGGCGTTTTATTGTAGACTTTTCTCACCCCGAAGCTAATCCCATCGCCTGTAATGGATGATTGAATATTAATTTTTCCAGGAAAACGTATTAATAGGTTCATTAATTTTTTTACAATAAGATTATTTGAATTGTTCAATATGTTTAGTAACTCATAATCAGTTAAAAAAGCAATAGCAGAATCAACGGTACCCTCGAAATTTAGACTAATTGCCTCTGCAAGTATTCGATCAGCAGCTAATAAATGGGGAGATAGAAATAACTCATGATCCATTAAGGCCAATTCCATTATGTAAAGAGCTGTTTCACAATCAGCTATTACTCCTTTTTTGGAACAATTAATAGAACTCAATACATCTTTAGGGAGTCTATCAATTCCTCCGTTCATATAAGTATCCCTAAAAAAACTGTCTAAGTGATCCAGCCCCATTATCTCATCCGTTCCTGTGAGTTGATTTTGTGAGTTTAAAAAGTCTATCACTTCTAAAGAAGTAAGATTAATTTTATTCAATATACTTTCTATCTCCCAATCTTTCACGTATTTTTCAGTCAGTTCATGATTCTTGGTCACAGGGACGCCCCGAAATATGTCGAAGATTGATAGAGAATAAGATTGTGTGAATGATAAATTTTGGAGGGTGTTGGCGTTTTGCCTTTTCCAATGGCGAACCAAGATTTAAAAAGTAGACAATTGTAACGGTTAAGTAGAAATGGTTCTTACGCTAATTAGATGAAGTGCACCAAACAAATAAAGGTACACGTTTATGTTTACTTAAAACAATGAGTAAACAACTCACTATACATGTACTTTCAATTAGTATATTATTACGTTATAACAGTATTACGTAATAATTGTATAAACGGTAAGATGCTTGCATATAATAAGGAGGAGAACAAAATGGCGGTGACTAATGTGGAACGTAAAATTGTACGTATCGGCAATAGCCTTGGTATCACATTACCACAAGAAGTGCTTGATCATCTGAAGGTGAAACAGGGCGATGAAATCAAGCTACAGCTTGAGAAGGATGGTACCGTATCCTTTAAACGACAAAAGAAACTGAATTACGATGCGTTAGATGGTATTGACCAGGATTTCCTTGATGGTATGCAGGAGTTATTCGAAAACTACGATCAGATGCTCAAGAATTTGGTGGATCGTTAAATAAATGGTCAGGTATTTACATCAAAAAGAACTCATCCTCATCAATGCTATGTTAATTAAAAGATACAGTCCTGGAGAGCAAATGGGGGTTAAGGACACAGCACTATTGGATAGTGTCATCAACCGGCCAAAACAAAGTGCTTTTGGTGAAGAAGCTTATCCTACCATCTGGTTAAAAGCTGCCGCATTATACAGCAGCATTGCCCAAAACCATGCTTTCCATAATGCAAACAAAAGAACTGCGTTTGCTGCAATGAAGCAATTTTTATGGGTAAACAGCTATCAGTTCGTTGCCCCTCAGAAAGAGGCAGAGGACTTTACTGTAGAATTGGTGGCAACAAAACCACCGACGGATATTCAGGAAGTTGCTAAATGGATTGAGAAACATGCAAAAGAAAGATAAAAGGTATACGTAAATGTTTATGTTTGCGTATACCTTTTATCTTAATTACTCAACTATCGCACCTTGAAAAGATCCTGTTTCTTGAGGTCACAGGAACGCCCCGAAAAATCTTGTTTCACAGGTATGTTTCACTTTGACTTGTCGATTGATATTCATTTGGAACGGAATATCAATCGACAGAGAGGTGATAGTCGGACCGTACTTTCGCTGTTTTCCATTTAGACATTTTGTAAGGTTGAGATGGTAGAGGGGAAAGTGCGAATTTCTCCTCATCCTCAGGTGTGGTCACTGTGACCATGAATTAATGATTCTCCTCCAATTGTAAAATCACTTTCGTAAAAACTATAAAATCATTAATGTGTTTTTCTAGAATCGCCTCTAATATATCTAGCTCTAACGTCTGGTAGTCATGTACAGCAATATTTCGGAATCCGACCATATTCATCAATGTATTTGCTAAGCTTTTTTCAATTAATCCAGCATTTAGTAGCAATTTAAATGCTTCACGACTCGCTTTTGGTACTCCAAGCTTGCGTTTACTGACAATATGCATCGCTAAATCGATGCTCGCCTCACAAACACGTTGAATATTTAAAATGATACTATCCTGTTTTGTAAAGTCCGTTAAGTTTGCAGGATTGTCCTCGTACACTTCATGAATACGTTTAACACAACGTTCAATTGTCGTCGCTTTATTTAAAATAACATCATTCATTGCCGAATACACTCCCTCTTTCTTTGATCGCACTAATAATTGTAGCACGCTGCTCACTTAACGTAGCATACATGCTATAAGCACGCATTTTTTGGCGTGTAAATTCGTTCTCGTCATGTATATAAATCGGATTGCCTTGCTCAAAAATCTGCATTGTAAATACTGTATCGATTTGTTTAATGTCGACTAAATCGACTTCCCGACCGGCAATTGCAGCAAGCTCAGAAGCGAGCATAAAACGTTCATAAGATGATAGCTTCTTGTCACTGAAATAAGCAAGATCGATATCACTTGCATCATGTGTCGTGCCTTTAGCGAATGAACCAAATAGAATGACGAAAGCTGGGTTTGTGTCTAGAATGATTTTATCAACTAACTTCTTTTGTAATTCTTCTTTTAGCATGCTTATCACCGTCCTTTCTCATATTATAAAGCTTATAAGGAAAAACCGCACATATAGGGACAATGGGGATGATGTAAACCTAGCAATATACAAAGCATTAAGACTAAAACTAAAAGCCGATTTCACATTACACTCACTTTCTCTGCAATTTTGTGAGCAATTGAACAATTTTACGTATATGCATTGTAATTTAATTTCCATTATACTACATTAGGGATAACTGGGGGGATATCTGTAGGAATTCACTTGATTGTACTGCAGCATATACTGGAGCTTCGCTTCTTTGTGACTAATAGCTGGAGGTGTTTATAATTAATACTGTACGCATACCTAAGTCAGTAAAGAAATTCAGATATTCATATACTCATTTAATAATGACACTTATACTTTTTTCAACTTCGTTTTCTTCTTTTGAAAATGCTTTTTCAAAAACAATAGCGTTATTGTTAATTGTCAATGTTACTTGTTTTACAAACGAATATTTAGTTATTCATTACTTGAAAAATAATAGTGAAAAGAAGATCAATAAAATTTATGCAACTTTTGTTGCTGTTCAGATACTTCTCACTGTAATTATGTTCGTAGTCTACAAGTTTTTAATTCTATAAAAATACTACGTTGATAATCATGGAAACATTTCTTGAATTTCTTCGTGAAGTTCTGAAAGGGATTGTGCGTGAGATAAGCGCCTATTTCTTTCGGAAGAACATATTAGAAAACAAGAAAACCACCCTACGCCGTCGCAAGCAAAAGGGTGGTTCTCGACCAAAATAATATTAATTGACAACCACACCCTGACGGTAGAGGTTGCAGGGAGAAGTGTTCGCGCACTTCTCTTTTTCATTATATACGTTTATTATATAGTTTATAACAATTGCTTTCAACTATGTGTCAAAATTTAGGTCACAAGCAAGAAAGCCAGCAATGCCTAGTACACCTACAACCATTACGATGAAAATGCTCATTCTCATTAAACCTCCATTCCTATTGCTAGTATATGAATATTTATCACGACAACGCGGAATTAACGTAGAATTCTGAAATGACTGACTGTTATAATTATAACAAATTTATGGAAACAGTGATGCCATAAAAAATTATGTTTCACGGGAGGGATATTGTGTGATGTATTTTGAACTTGAGCCGATTAAGTACAGTTTGTTTCTCTGAAGGATGTCTAGAATATAAATTTAATTTCTAAAATAACAATCCAATTCATTATTTATTTGAGAAAAGCATAGAGGAAGTTTTGTGTTATCTTGGTAGTGAAACAATGGATGGCCACGTGATTATTACCGTCTTCTCAATATTTTTCGAAGTAAGAAAAACATTAATATAGTTAAAAGGAATGCTAGTCTGAAATACCCAGGTATTAAACCGATAATCCATATACTTGTTGTGATAGTTGCAAATGATAAATATTCTATATACTTAACATGTTGCCATTTCTTCTTGTTTAGTAGAATGATCATATATGCAATGATAGGTGCTACTATTGATATAAAATATATAAATTTTTCTTTTGTGTACCATGGATTTCTTTTCATTTTTATACCCATTCTTTCTTTTATTTTATAAAAATAAGGCTTATAACAGTTAAAAACTCATGCTTGTAGAATCTAAATATATTAATGTAGTATAAATACTATTACTTTTGCTCCAATTCCTGCTAAATAAAAAATAAGACTGATATTGGATTGAAGATATGTCCCTTTGCTCTTGGTTTCTTTACGGAAACCTTTATATTCGTTAACCATATATCTTTTTAAGGAGATGATCGGATGCTTAGTGAAATAGTAGAAACTTTAATCATTCTGTGGGCAGGAAAAGATATTAGTTATTATCCGACCGAGGAACAAAAGAATCAGAATCTAAAATTACTTAGAAACGAACAATGGTTTAAAGATTTATTTTCAGAGCATACAGAGCTGTTTTTGAAGAATAAAAAGCTCCGTCATTTTATTGGAGCAGTTAACCCCCAAATAATCTTAGCTAATCCAAAAAAGAAAAAAAGGTTTGAAGAAGATCTAATCTATCTTATAAAGATTATAGAAAAACATCAAAAATAAGCAGAATTGTTGAGTGAAGGAAGCGGATTTAAAAGAGTCATAAATAAACGAAATATGCGCGGCCATTGGGCTGCTTTTGTTGTTATTTAAGCCTTTCACAGCATGTATTGACTAAAAAATAACAGAATAGAACATAATAAATATATGTAATTTAATACATAAAATAATACACATTTAAATACACATTATAATACACAATTTAATATTTATAGTATATAATGGGAGGTGAAAACAATTATGAAAGAAAAGGAGATGAGTAAATTGTCTGCCAAAGCAATCGAAGAAGTACAAAAAATCCGTCATGGTTTCCAAATGGGGAGCAGAGTAGGAGTCACACAGCTAGGTCGATCCACAAAATGGCGTGAAGATTTGGACCGATTAGCTGCAATGGAGGTTGTGGATCGTAACGAAACAAAAGCAATTTTACTCAAGCCGGAAGTGTATCAAGCGATGATTGAGTATATGTCCTTATTAGAACGTAAAAAAGAAGAATTAGAAGTAGAAATCGAAACAGCAGAAGTGGAACAGCTATATGGATATCGTTTAAAACGCAAAGAAGCAGAGTATGTTAGGGGTGGAAAAGAAGCTGCAGAAGATGCGGTTGCCCTTTTCTTATCTAATCCAGAAAAGTTTAGGTCTCCACTAGATGATGATAAGTAATTCCAAAATAGCTGAAACGATTGCTCAAATTACTACCATATCGGGCATTCAACATGTACCGACAGATGTTATTACCGACGTTATAAATTTAGCAAATGCTTTTCCGAACGATTTCGATTCCGCCGCTGACAATGTTATTCGATCGATTATTCAAATTAAAAGAAACCCCCATATCGGAGGACTGCTCCGAGATAATTATGTGGGTTATCGTTCTTTTCATTATCAAAATAAAAGAGTAAACAAGCACCCAGCCGATATGCGTACCATATATCGATATCGTGAAGATAATGGAGTTATCTATCTTCATGGATTTGGTCGCCGTCATAATTCGGATAGTGTCTATAAAAGATTTCAGGGCAGATAACAATCCTTTGCGGGACTGTCAAATTGTAGAGAAAGTACTATTTTCTCTACAATTTTTTATATGGGACAAGGTGCCGGATTCCTTGTCCCATATAATTACTTGGAAGAAAAACGATTGAATTATCATAGGTTTATTCCATAAATAGTATTATAATGGATGGTATATCCAGTTAATGGATTGTATTGTTGGATATTTATGAAATTTGTATTAGTTCTTATTATTTATTATGAAGAGAATTGAAGGGATGGTTTTACTGTATCCTTGTCTTTATAAGATATAATAGGAAAAATCATAGTTGTTAAAATGTAATCAAGGATAGAGGAAAGATTATCTATTAATGAATTCAAAAAAATGGGATACTTCTATTTTACAAATCTCGGAATTCATCTCGACTTTTACTATCAGGAAGGGAAGAAAAACGAACATGAAGAAAAACAGAAGGAATATTTTGATTGGTTTATCTACGGTTATTATTGCAGTCGGATTAGTCATAGGATTTATTTTATCTAATGAGAACAAAAACGGAAAGGACAATTTAGAAACATCGGTTAATCAAGCAACAAAAGCCGTGGCAAAGGTAAATAGTGAAGAAAAAGCGATAGAAAAGTCAATTGATAATAAAGCTAATATGGATTCAAAGGCAGAAATGACCGAAGTTACAAAGGAAAATGAAAAGAAAGAAGAGAATATTAAAATAGAAGAGAAGGTAGAATCAACGGAAGAAAAAAAAGAGGAAGTAAAAAAGAAAGAGGAGAATACAGATACTTCTACAAAAAAGGCTCCTACAACTACTGTTCTCGAGAAACCAGTAACAAATTATGTTGACGTTAGTTCTTTAAATGTACGTAGTGGTGCAGGAACTAGTTATTCTGTTGTAACCGTCGTTAATCAAGGACAAGCCACTACAGTAATCGAAACAAGTTCTAATGGATGGAGTAAAGTAAAGGTGAATAATAAAACAGGATGGATTTCTAGTAAATATCTATCTACCAAAAAACCAGTCGTTACAGAAAGTACTTCTCCTAAAGAAACTTCAACTTCTGATTCTAAAAAGCCCACTACACCTACTCAAAGCACGCCTGCATCTAGTGGTAACGTAGCGGATCAACTGAAAACGATTGATGCAAACCAACAACTAATTCTCGTTACAACAAATGGATCGAGTACAAGTTCCGCAACAATTCGTACATTTGAAAAGGATTCGAAGGGAAAATGGACCCAGTTACTTAACATTCCAGGCTATATTGGTAAAAAAGGCTTCGCTACTCCTTCCGCTATGAGTGAAGGCGGGAAGAAGGCTCCAATCGGAAAATATACAATTGGGACAGCATTCGGGCGTTATGATAACCCTGGTACTAAATTACCTTATCGGAAAATCACGAGTGATGATGTCTGGGTAGATGATCCTAACTCAGAGCTATACAACACTTGGCAATCAAAAAGCAAAACCCAAGACCAGTGGAACAGTGCCGAAAACATGAATATTGCAGCTTACAATTACGGATTTGTGATTAATTACAATACAGCACGAACTCCAAATAAAGGGAGTGCGATTTTCTTCCATGTTAGCAGTAGTTACACTCTCGGTTGCACCGGTACATCTCAAGCAAACGTAATAAGCATCTTAAAATGGCTAGATCCAGGAAAAAATCCTGTAATTATCCAAACCCCTGTTTCGGGATTAGGAAACTATTAATAAAAGGAGGGTTTCAGCGACTCCTCGCATATCATGTTTCACGAGAATTTTAGACTTTTCCTGTCTAAGTTTAAAAAAATCCTGATTATAAAATTGGGATTTTTTTAATTATAGAAGATGGAAGACAGTTTTCTTATAGTGTCATTTATTAAAATCATTAGTTTGATTTTAAATTTCTATCCCAATAAAATTTAAAGCATAAAAAAATAGCAATAGAAATATTGCTAGGCTGGTTGGCTGTTTTGCTTTTGAATATTAGAAAATAAGAAAAAGCTCACGGAGTTTATGTTGGTTACAATAACACAGAATATGGATATTATTCACACTTTACTATGGGGGAACTTATGAAAATTCATTATTATTTAGGCTGGTTTAATAATTTTTTTCCAGCGAATTTGAGCAGGGTGTTACAGGAGGATATAACCGATAGAAAATCACTTGTGATGATTAGCTCAGATCCATTTTTTTATGAAATGGATGGTGCTACGGAGCGTTCGTGGTTTGACCAGGCTGGCATTATGTTTGATGAATATCATTTAATAAATTATTGGGTACAGAAGGAAGATGCCCATAGCTTCATTCAAAATGCCTCCGTTATTTTCTTATTGGGAGGAGATACGATTAAACAAAATGTGTTTTTAAGGGATTATGAATTGTCTGTTGCTATTAAAAAAAGCAGAGCTGTTGTGATGGGAGCGAGCGCTGGTGCAATTAACATGTCTGCTAAGTGGTTATGCTCGAAAAGCTTTGGCTATAACATTGAAACCAGTTCTGTTTACGAAGGAATCGGTCTGGACGATTTTTCCGTCCTGTCTCATTTTGATCTTGAAAATAATCTTCCATTGGTTCAAGACGAACTATCTCACTTATCGGAAGAAATGAATATTTACGCATCGAACAAAGATTGCGCCGTACGTGTAAAGGACGATACAGTCGACATTTTAGGCAATGTCTATTTAATTTCCCGCTCAAAGATTCAAAAACTAGATGAGACGCTCTGAATTTTTGATTATAGGGATGAGCTGAATAATCTTGTTTCAAAGGGACAAGAGGGACCGGGGCCTGACCCCAAAGCTATACTTGTTTGAATATGGAACTTGTAAAGTTAGTTTTATTAAAAAAACACCAATCTTTATAATAAAATGACCGTGGCTCGTGTCGGTTAATAATAGCATGACATATTAGCGTTATGGACAGCCCTTTCCTTCTTCATCCCAATTATTTTTGTAAGCGTTTTAATATTGGGATGAAATGTCCATTTTTGTTAATGCATCTTAGATATAATGAAGTTGTAGAGAAGAGGAGGTGATGGGGATTATGAAATCAGAAGCAGAAAGAATGATCTTGCATTTATTGTTAAATGTCCAAACAAGTTTAGAGAATTTAGAGTCGGATATTGGAATCGCACAGGATAAAGCTAGAGAGTGTATTCAAATAATTAACAGTAAACTATCCGAATTTAAAGAATCGAATATCAGCATGAACAGTAGTGGAGAAATAAAGATTTCGTCAAGCACAAAGGAGGCTCTCTATTTATTTCTGAAAGAAAATATCTTTCAATCTGATGATTATCTGTTGCCTGAACTACGTGAACAGCTAATCACGATAAAACTCTTATTAAGTAAAGAAGGATTTTCCTTATTAGAGTTAGCAAGCTTTGTACAAGTTAGTAAAAATACGATGCTTAACGATTTAAAGAATGTAAAGAAAAACGTATCGAAGGAATCATTAACATTAGAATATTCGCGCTTGACTGGGTACCAAATAGTTGGAGAGGAGTCCTGTTGTCGCCAGACACTAAGCAGTAGTCTAAAAAAAATATTAACAGTAAAAGGAAACTTAATTCTATTCAAAAAAAAGCTAGTAGATAAAAATGAAGTATTTCATATGAAAAAGCGACTATTAACGATAGAACAACGACTAGGGATTTCATTCACAGATGAACAACTGGAGCATCTACCTTTCTTATTACTGGTACTAATCAAAAGAATGCAAGCGGTACCAAAAGCGAAAATGGAAGAGCCAAGTAATCTAGTATATTCCTCAGAATTTACGATTATTAAAGAACAATTTTGGCATATACCTACTATTACTGAACAAGATAAAGGGTATTTAGCGTTACAGATACTATCTGCTAATATGCTACACACTTCTTATGATTTTTTGCAAGATTATGAAATCGGGGATGCAATTCATGATTTTCTTAAAGAAGTAGAAAAAAGCTTGGCTATTAATCCAATAGGTATGGAAGACTTAAAAACCAAATTAATTCATCACCTAAAGCTTGCTATATTTAGAACAAAGTATTCTCTCGCTATCAAAAATAATTTAACAGAAGAATTTATTAAAGAATACCCGTCTATTTTTGCGATTGTAAAAAATTCACTAAGATCGTTAGAGCAGATTACCAATAGTCAGTTTTCTGACGATGAAATTATTTATATTGCGATGCATTTTCAAGCATGGGTGTATCAATCAAATGAAGGAACTAATACAAGCTATAAAGCACTTGTAGTTTGCCGAAATGGAGTCTCTGTATCAAAAATGCTGCTTGCTAGTTTAAGAGATTATTTTCCTTTTATTCACTTTATTGGCGCCTACTCAGAAAGAACCTTTAGCGAGGTAGAAGAGGAAGTTGATTTTATCTTTTCAACGGTCGAATTAATTACAAAGAAAAAAGTATTCTTAACAAATCCAATTTTAAATAAGACGAATTTTATCTCTTTAGAGAGAGAGGTTAACCAATATATTGATACAAATATTCAATTGAGGTCCAGTAAGTTAACGAATCATCTGTCAGAATATATACCTGAAAAAAATTTACCGATTGTAAAGCAGATCATAACTGATTTCATGAATGATTCCTATAAGCTAACGAAAAGTAAAACAGAAGAAACTATTTCACCTATATTCCCTTTCTCTAAGGAAAATATCCTTTTTAACTATGAAAATACAAATTGGGAAGAAGCAGTTGAATTATCCTTTCAACCACTACTCAATAGAAAGTCTGTAACAAAGTCATATGTAAAAAATACAATTGATTCATTCCGAAAGGACGGTTCGCATATGGTAATAGGCCCTCAAGTTTATTTACCGCATGCACCTACCTATAATGGGGCTCTTCGAAATGATTTTTGCATGTTGATATGTAAAGAACCAATTAAAATCAATCAGAAAGATGAGGCCAATATCATTATTGCGTTATCTCCATCAAGAAATAATTCACATGTACCGACATTGCTTCATTTGAACAAACTATTTCTTGATAGCGATATTTATCAGTCTATTTTATATGCGAATGATGAAGCAGAAGTTATTAATCTTATAAAACCTTAAAGGAGATTCATAAAAATGAAACAAATTGTCTATCATGGTATTCAAGATATTAGATTAGAGGAAAAGGATGTTCCAATGCCAGGGGATGGAGAAGTAGTGGTGAAAAATCACGTGACTTTAACATGTGGAACAGATGCCAAGATGTATATGCGTGGTTATCGTTATGACCCTCCACATCTTATTGGGCATGAAGCAGCAGGAGTAGTCTATGCAGTTGGCAAAGGAGTCAAAGATTTTAAAATCGGTGATAGAGTTGTTGCTCACAATACGGCCCCATGTCATAAATGCTTTTATTGCAAGAAGGGACAGCATTCCATGTGTGTGGATCTTCCTTCTAATCTTGGCAGCTATGCTGAATATCAACTGATTCCTAAGAACATAGTAGAAGAAACTATGTTTAAACTACCAGATGATATGTCTTATAAACAAGCAGCATTAATGGAACCCTTAGCATGTGCGGTTTATGGTACTTCACAGATTCCTATTGAATTTGGAGATACAGTAGTTGTGAATGGTTGTGGTCCAATTGGCCTTATGTTTATTCGACTTAGTTATTTACGAGGAGCCAGAGTCATAGCGTGTGACATCCAGAAAAACCGCTTAAAAATAGCTGAAAAATTAGGTGCACAGGAACTAATAGAAATAACGCCAGAGTTAGATCAAGCAGAGGCTGTTATAAATCTGACAGAAGATAAACGTGGAGTAGATTTTGCGATAGAAGCAGCTGGTTTACCATCTGTTTGGGAAATGTCCTTTAATATGGTGCGTCCAGGTGGTACTGTCTTATGTTTTGGTGGAACCAAAAAAGATACAACTGTTACTTTCGACTGTACTAGATTTCATTACGATCAAATAACGGTAAAAAGTGTATTTCATACTACTCCGATACATGTAAAAGCAGCATTTGAATTATTAAAAATGAAAGCGATTAACGAAGAGGATTTCGTTCAAAATGAATACACTATCGAAGAAACAGAAAAAGCAATTATTGAACATGCACGAGGTAAAGTAATTAAAAATTGTATTATCTATCCTAGTTAAAAAGAAGGAAGGAGGTAAGTTCGTGGCTTTGATGGACTTATTCAGAGAGGATTTAATCTTCTTTGACATAGAAGTAAATTCTAGAGAAGAATTATTAACTTATATCGCACAGATATTAGAGACACATAATTTAGTCAAAAATAGTTTTAAAGAAGCAATTATTGCTAGAGAAGAGACCTTTCCTACCGGTCTTCCAACGGAAAGTATTAAGGTTGCCATTCCACATACAGATATAAAACATGTACTCAAATCATGTATTACAATCTGTAGATTAAAAAAACCAATCGACTTTTTAGAAATGGGTAACCATAGTCGTACGGTTCCTGTAGAAATTGTTTTCGTTCTAGCACTTGATGACGAAAAGAATCACTTACAGGCATTGCAGCAGTTAATTGGTTTATTCTCAGAGCGTGACCGTATGGAAAATATCAGAAATGCAACCAATCAGGATGAATTGCTTCAATCGATACTGCAAGGTGCTAATGTCATTTAATAAAGGAAGGAAAGATGAGAAGATGAAAACAAAAACGATTATTGTAGCTTGTGGAGGGGGAATTGCTACCTCTCAAACGGTTGCTGTAAAACTCGAAAATTTGTTGAAACAACGGGGATTCGGCCAGTCCGTAAATGTGGAAGCAATAAATATTAATTCCCTTTCTACTTATTTAAAAAGTGCAGATATTTATGTTTCAATTACTCAAGTCCGTGAAGGTGGCTATGATATACCTGTTTTTAGTGGGATTCCTTTTCTTACAGGCATCGGTGCTGAATCAGAATTAGAGAAGATAATAGAAGTGTTAAAAAAATAACCCAAACTTTCATTATAACAAAATAAATGGAGGGGAAGTCAGTGGAGTATATCAAAATATTATTCCAAGGTTTAATTAATATGGGAGCACCAGTTTTTTTATCGATTATTTTAATTATTATTGGCTTAATTTTTCGAATGAAATTTAGCCGTGCTTTTTCCGCAGGTCTTACTTTAGGGGTTGCGTTAGTAGGGATTAATCTAGTTGTTGACTTCATGATTAATAATGTAGGATCCGCTTCAAAAGCATTTGTAGAAAATACAGGGATTCAATTAGGTGCATTGGACATGGGATGGCCACCTGCACTTGGCTTAGCTTGGACATGGGAATTTGCTTTTCTGATGTTTCCCATTCAGATTCTTGTTAACTTAGTAATGCTAACATTCCGTTGGACAGATTGTGTCAATGTAGATATGTGGAACGTTGGAAACAAGGTCTGTACTGCTTTTCTAGTATCCTATGTATCTGGTTTAGTTTGGTTGGGGCTATTGTTTGCTACAATTCAAGCAATTCTTGAATTAAAGAATGCAGATTATACTAGATATCGACTTCAAAAATTAACTAGTATTCCAGGTGTATCCATGCCACATCCTATGTTTCTCACTGGCATCTGGCTGTATCCTTTTGTAAAACTAATGGATAAAGTTATTCCTTCTACGGTTAATTTTGATGCACAAAAAGTACGTGAGAAAATTGGTGCTTTTGGAGAAAATCATATAATGGGATTTCTAATTGGATGCCTTATTGGATTATTCGGTGGGTATGATTTTAAGGCAACATTAACACTGGGCGTTCAATCAGGTGCAGCATTGACTCTATTTCCACTAGTGGCAAAGCTATTTACAACAGCACTAACACCTATTAGTGAATCGGCGACAGATTTTATGAAAAATAGATTTAAAAATCGAACGTTTACAATAGGATTAGATTGGCCAATTATGGCAGGGCGTTCTGAACATTGGCTTATCATGATATTAACGATTCCGATTGTATTGCTCTATTCTTTAATACTTCCTGGGAATTTAGTACTTCCTTTCGGTGGACTTATGAATATTTGTCTAGTTGTACCTTTATTCTTCCTTACAAATGGAAATCTAGTAAAAATGGCGATAGGAACAATTCTAGGTATTCCGATGCAACTATATGTAGCCTCCTATTTTGCGCCACATTTTACTAGATTAGCTCAATCTACAGGTGGAGTAAGTGCTCCTGACAACCAAATGCTAGCTTGGTTTGGGATGGACATTTCAGAACTTAGATATATTGTTGCTGAATTTTCACAATTAACGCCGGTCGGTATTGTATTGTTCATTTCTACTATTATTCTGTCTGTCTTCTACTTTAAAGGAATGAAAAAGGAAGAAGAACAATTTAAGAAGGAATTAGGAATCGAAGTAGAAAATACTTCTAATGGGAGGGCTATTTCATGAAAGGAAAAGTAATTATATTCTTTTTCTTTCTTCTCCTAAGCATTGTCTTCTTTCTTATCAGTTTACTAACATGGAACCTAGTACTTGGCGCATGTTCGTTTGTAATCGCTATCAGTTTAACAAGATATCTTGATTTCTTTGGTATTAGTAAGGAGGGAGAATATAGCCATGAAAAAACTCATCAATGATCCAACAATGGTAGTAAGTGAAAGTCTAGAGGGGTTTATGAAAGCTAATCAATCCACTTTACAAAGAGTAGAGGGAGTTAATGGAATTATCCGCAAAAATATGCCTAAGCAAGGAGTAAGAATTGTTACTGGAGGAGGAAGTGGGCATGAGCCCTCTTTCCTTGGTCTTGTTGGGGAAGGTATGGCAAGCGGAGCTGCGCTTGGAAATGTCTTTACCTCTCCAGATCCGCTAACAATTCTTACGGTTTTGCGCTCATTAAAAAATGATGATGGCATACTTTGTCTCGTGATTAATTATGCGGGTGACACGATGAATTTTGGCATTGCTGCAGAAATGGCTGCTGAGGAAGGTATTAAGGTGAGTATCGCCCTTGTTACGGATGATATTGCATCTGCTCCCATTGCAGATAAAGCAGAAAGACGTGGGGTTGCGGGTGTCTTGTTTGTTTTGAAAATAGTAGGTGCAGCTAGCGAAAAGGGCTATTCTTTAGAAGAAGTTACTTTATTAGCGGATAAGGCGAATAAAGCCACACGGACATTAAGTATTGCTTTAACACCATGCTCACTTCCTGGTAGTCCTCCCAATTTCTCGATTGATGAAAATGAGTATGAATTTGGAATGGGCATCCATGGAGAACCAGGTATTGAAACAAAAAATATGGCTTTAGCAGATGAAATAGTAGAAGAAATGCTTACACCATTAATAGAGGAACTACAGTTAAAGAAAGATAACGAGGTAATAGTCTTAATCAATGGAACAGGAGCAACGACGGACTTGGAGCTAAACATCGTCAATAGAAAGGTTACACAACTTTTAGAAGACAGAGAAATTATTATTCATGATTCAGTTATTGGGTCATATTGTACGTCTCTTGAAATGGCAGGAGTTTCTATATCTCTTCTATTACTTGATGACACATTAAAACAGTTATATGACGCTCCTGCCTACACACCTTCCTATTATAAGAGAGGAGAATAGAGATGGAGACTTTAAGCGTAAATGAAACAATAGAAATGATGCGTTATGTGAGTTTGGAATTAACAGAATATAAAAATTTTCTAAATGAAGTAGATGGAGCTATTGGCGACGGAGACCATGGCAATGGAATAGAGAGAGGATTTAAAGCTGTTCATCAGTTACTAGATTCCCCCACTAGCTATTCTACGATTAATGAACTATTTGGTTCGATTGGAAAAACCATGCTTCAATCCATGGGTGGGGCATCGGGTGTTATTTTCTCCCAACTATTCTTAGGAGCTGGTTCAGTTAACCCGTATGAAGAACTGTCTAGTGAATCACTTGCAGCAATGATGCGAGCTGGTCTTCAACAAGTAAAGAAATTCGGTAAAGCAGAGATTGGTGATAAGACGCTTATTGAAGCACTTGAACCTGCAGTTATTACATTAGAATCCTCAACCAATCTATCCTTAAAAGAAGCCTTAAGTCTAACGGTTAAAGCTGCAGAAGAGGGTGTGGAAAAATCTAAGGAATACCCAGCAAAATTTGGACGTGCTAAATTTGTGAAAGATCGATCCATTGGAAAACAAGATGCTGGTGCAACGACTATTTCCCTTATTTTCAAAGAAATGTATTCCTATTTAATAAATGATAGACAGAAGGAGGAGAAATAATGCTGGAGTTACCTTTTTTAAATGAAATTGTAGATGCATGTACAGAAATCTTCCAAGCTGGATGGGGAGAGAATCATGCGGGCAATATTAGCTTTCTCCTAACAGAAGAAGAAGTGAATCTATATTTGAGCCAGCAACCATCCCAAGGAGAACCATACATCTTTTCTCTAGCTACACCAGTAAAGGACCTAGACGGAAAGTATTTTCTTGTGACATCTGCAGGGGGACGGTTTAAGAATATCGAAAAGCATCCAAGCACTTACCTAGGAATTATTCAAATAATTAATAATGGAGAGCAATATAAAATTGTTTGGGGATTTGAAGGCAATAAAAAACCGACCAGCGAGCTCCCAACCCACTTATTATCACATGCAGAACGCCTAAAGGTGGATTCAAAGCATCGAATTATTTTACATTGTCATCCAACCTATACCATTGGGATGACGTTCATCCATGAACTAAAGGAAGATAGCTTTACTAAAACAATGTGGTCCCTTAATTCTGAATGTATACTTGTTTTTCCTGAAGGAATTGGCATGCTTCCATGGATGGTTTGTGGCAATGGAGAAATAGGATCAGAAACAGCCAATAAAATGCAAGAATATCGAATTGTCATTTGGCCGCATCACGGCATACTAGCCTCCGGACAAAGTGTGGATCAAGCACTAGGTCTAATCGAAACCGTGGAGAAGAATGCTCAGGTATATACGATTACTGCTAATAAACAGAAACAGTGTATGACAGAAGAACAAATAAAGGAATTAGCAGAAGCATTTGGACTTAGTCCTAGGGAAGGGATTTTGCATGATTAAATGGAATTTATATTGTCGTATTATGGTCGCAAAATTATTCGAAGATTAATAGAGAGTTAGATTGTTTGAATTGATAAATTGAAATACGAATAATGTTAAAAGGCAGATTTTATTCCCTTTAATGGAGCCACTGCAAGAATAGTCAAACTAGTAAAATACTATCCTCAGAGTGGCCATCAATAGAAGAAGCAAAGGGGAAAAAGTTAGCATATTGCAAACTTCTAGGGGCAATGGTACCGCCCCTAGAAGAAAAAGCCCCTATTAGCTATTCGTATGATATTTCATTTACCTACATAAGGTTTCTGCTTATTGTTCTTCCTCTTCCTCTTCCTGAAACAACATGTCCACCTCGTCCCTCACTTCCATAAGAAACGATGTTGCATCAATCTGCAATACATCACAAATGGCATGAAATAGTCCTGTGGCTGGATGGGAATGGCCAAGTTCGACATTGTTGACATGGTTGATACTAAAGCCTGTATCTTCTGCAAGTTTCTATATGCTTACATCACGTATTTTTCTTCTATTTCGAATATGTCTACCTAATACGGTCATGTAAGTTTTGCTTTTATAAAGCTCATTAGACACGGTTATCCCTCTTTTTTCCTCATTATCTAAAGAGAAAAAAGTAATGACCATAAAGGATAATGTGTGTTTTTCTATATTTTTACATATTCAACAAGAAAATTTTCAAACACAAGTGTTTTCTGAATAAATAATTGTATTCCTTAACAAGACAATCACTCATTAAGTGCCTTCTTGCATAACCAAGTTCGATACATTTGTTTTTCTAATATATGTAAGGATTCATTCATCTTTATTTCTCTGCCATTTTTAAATTGAATAATAGAACGATAGTTGCCTTTAGTTGGTTTAATTTCGTCGACATGATGGAAGAATATCCAACTGCAATGAGCTAGTTTTGGGGAGGTAGTTGGAAATGCATAGATGTTTTTTTGTGGATTAATGGGAATCGGAATTTTCTTATGAATGCCTGTCAAATAAGTCATCGAAGTCCGCCTGCCATTATATTCGGCGCCGCCTCGCTTTGCCGCTAGCTTAATTAATTCCAACGGCGTTTGTTTCACAAATAATTCTCGCTTTCCCTCCAGTACGATAGTCTGATAGTCTAGCTGAAAAGCAGGTGTTAGTGCATTTGTTTCTTCATTCACATTGTAAGTAGTAAGAATTTCTTTCATTTTGGATACTCCTTTTTAAGTGGATTTTTTCATGGAGTAGGGAGGCGTGTCCCGTTATCTTAGGTGGGGATGGAGAATTTCATTAGTAGAGATAAAGTATGTGCAGTATTGAGCAATTAATCCTATATGAAGTCATAGAAAAATGGTGAAAGAACTATATCTATTTTCTCACTAACAATATTTATCCTCCTTTTCTCCTATTATCTATAAAAAATAGGAATTGAAAACCAAGTATAATAGGTATTTATGTAATTTTCTGATTTTTTATATAAATATACTTCGTTTAGTGTTCCTTTTCACTAACTCGTATTTCATTTTAAAGTAATTTTTGTTAATCTAACTAAAGTAAGGAATATTGTTAGTAAAATAGTTAGATAGGAATGAGGACATGAGTGATTTAATCGTTGCAGTGGGGAAAGTATTGTTTAAGGTTGTCGAGTGGCTGTTAGATCAGCTGTTGGGGGATACTTACACTCATTTTAAAACTAGAATTAGTAAATGGCTACAAAGGAAAATAAAGGGGAAGTCCAAAAGGTATCAAACCATTCAACAAGACGATGGGGTACTTTGGATAGCAGGCCGAAAAACAAATTTTGTCGTTAGCGGTGGTTCTGGAGAATTTGCTTATGATCGAAATTATATTCAGACAAGATATGATGATGAGTACTTCGAATTGCCTCAAGAACTGAAAGAGCTGCGAGACGAGATTGAAGCAAGAGAACAAATGAAAAAAGAGCAAGGCCTAAAGCATATGTACAATACATATCAGGTAGCCTTAACCAATGCTTTTCAAACAAACACGGATATTATTGAAAAACCATATCCAGTTTTACATTTCAAAAGATCTGATTATTATAACTTTCAAGCAACGGTGGCAAGCTTAGACAATTACCAATTAAGCAGTGGAGAAACGATTAGAGAAAAATATATCGATCAGGCCATACAGGATTTACATATGCCTTCCGATGTCTTGTCCCAAGGGATTGGAATCGTCTTAACAGTCATAACCGCAGACGAAAAAATTGTTCTGACTAGAAGAAGAGCAGATACAGGCATTCGTCCAAATGAATTGGATGTTAGTGTAGTAGAAGCAATTGATCCATATCAAGATGCAGTAGAAAATTCCAACGGAGAGCAAAATTCCCGTAAAACGATCAATCTCTATAAAGCAGCCATTAGGGGATTAAAGCAAGAATTAGGGATTGTAGCAAGTCCCGATCAAATCCATCTTCTCGGATTTGGTGTAGATTTAGAATACTATCAATGGAACATTATAGGCACGGTAAAAACAGAACTTACCTCCAGCCAAATTATCGAATTAAAGTCATCCGGCATTCATGGCATTAATGAATTATCCAAGATAGAATTCATCCACCATGACCATATCAAGGTTGCAGAAGTCCTCCGTGATCAGCCATTATGGAGTACCGCTCAAATTGCTCTGTATTGGACGATGGTATATGACATGGGGAATCCTAATAAGGTTTTTGCGGATAGGACTTTTAAGTCGGTTTTTGGGAGAACGTAGGGTGATAGATTTACTTTAGGGGAAGGTGTGTACATCCTCTGAAGTTACATCTGATTGATCTTTTATTAAGGAAAAGAAGCAATCTCTATACTATGTTAGAAAGGAACAAGATAAATGGCTTTTTTAGAAAAAATACAACCACACTTACTCAGTCCAGATTTATTAATCCAGGAAACGATTTTATACGCGATTAATGATTATCCTGCCCTTCCTGCTGATTGGACGGTTCATTTATTGCAGGAGGCTTTTTCAAATAAAGATAAGCTATCTTCTATTTTAATTCATATAGAAAATCAGCCAATAACGGAAGAAGCATTACAAATTTTGATGGAAAAGATACCGACCATGGACCGAACAAAGGTTCATCTGGCTTTGAAATTATTAAACAATGTGGAACCAGCACTAGCGATGAAATATAAAGAGGCCTTAAAAGGGTTTATTCCCGAAGATAATTGGTCCTTATTTGAACTATTAGTAGGCGGAGAAGAAGAGGAAGTTTATGAGAAATATGGAGAAGTTATAAATGCTATGGAGACAGCAAGTACATTCCCGTATCTTCTATTTAAGCAAGCTAAATATATCGCAAATTGTATAGTGAAAAAAGGCTGGATTACAGAAGAAGAAATAGATATGGTTTTCGCTGAAGAAATAGAGAACCAGTGGTTTTCTTTCAATGGTATCCTAAATGTCTATATGGTTGGTTTGCTAAAAATAGAAAAGTATATTCCCCTTTTAGCAAGCTTGCTAGAACGAGAAGAAGACTCATTATTAGAAGAAGTTTCCACAGCCCTTATTAGCTTTCAATCTGACAAAGTGGTGACTGCTGTAGAACCTTATGTGAAGAAGTCTGAATCCGTTATTTATGCCGCATCTATAGTTGAAAATATTAAAACAGATTTGGCAGTTAAGGTGTTAAGAGAAGCTTATTCCACATTCAACGATTTGGAAAATCAAGACACAGTAATAGAAGCTCTTTGTCATCAATTTTCAGAAGATGGACTTCCGGAAATAAGCAAATATATGAAGAAGGAATACTTTTCCTCTTTTATTGATATGGAACATACTGCCTACAGTTATTATTCCATTTTAGGTTTCGACCATCCAGAATTAGGGGATTGGAAAAAGGCTGCGCTGCAAAGAGAGCTAGAACATCAAGAAAATTTAAGCCAAAATAGAAGTGATAAAGAGCCTATTCGTAAAGAAAATAAGGTAGGAAGAAATGATCCTTGTCCATGTGGAAGCGGAAAAAAGTATAAGAAATGTTGTGGGAAATAAATTAAAGAGAGAAGGAAGCGATTTCCGTTGCTTCTTTCTTTAAAATGCAAACGTTTGCGTTGTTTTTGCATTAAATACTAAAATTTTGAATTTTTTTCTTGTAAAATGGTAGATATATTACTATAATCAAAGATAAGTTTTAGTGCAAACGTTTTAATTGGAAATGGGAGGTAATAAAATGAAAAAGATGTTTTCATTTGAATTTTGGCAAAAATTCGGAAAGGCACTAATGGTAGTGGTAGCTGTTATGCCGGCAGCTGGTATTATGATTAGTTTAGGAAAGTTAATTGCAATGATTGATGCTTCTGTTTTTATCACAATTGGAAGCGTTGTAGAGAACATAGGTTGGGGAATTATTGGTAATTTACATATTTTATTCGCATTAGCAATTGGTGGTTCATGGGCTAAGGAAAAAGCGGGTGGAGCATTTGCAGCTGGGATTGCCTTCTTATTAATTAATAGAATTACAGGCTCTATCTTTGGTGTAACAAATGATATGCTTTCCCAAGAGGGAGCTTTTACGCATACTTTATTTGGAACGAAGATTTTAATAGATGGATATTTTACAAGTGTACTGGAAGCGCCTGCACTTAATATGGGTGTTTTCGTGGGGATTATATCCGGGTTTATCGGAGCAATTGTCTATAATAAATATTATAATTTCAGAAAGCTGCCTGATGCACTTGCTTTCTTTAATGGAAAACGATTTGTACCGTTTGTAGTTATTCTGTGGTCTGTTATCGTATCTTTAATGCTTGCAGTGATTTGGCCAACTATCCAAACAGGAATTAATCAATTTGGATTATGGATTGCTACCTCAAGTGAAAGCGCTCCAATCCTAGCGCCTTTTATCTATGGTACGGCAGAACGCCTTCTCATTCCATTCGGTCTACATCATATGTTAACGATTCCAATCAACTATACATCATTGGGTGGAACCTATACGATTATGTCTGGTGTGATGGCTGGTAAAGAAGTATTTGGACAAGATCCACTTTGGTTAGCATGGGCAAGTGATTTAGTGAATCTACAAAATGCAGGGGACGCTGCTGCATATAACCAATTGCTATCATCTGTTACTCCAGCACGTTTCAAAGTAGGGCAAATGATTGGTGCTACTGCTATTTTAATGGGTGTGGCTGTTGCGATATACCGAAATGTTGATATGGATAAAAAGAAAAAATATAAGTCGATGATTTTTTCAGCAGCGATAGCTGTATTCTTAACAGGAGTTACCGAGCCTTTAGAATTCATGTTTATGTTTGCGGCACCATTACTTTATGTTGTTTATGCTATTTTACAAGGATTAGCTTTTGCCTCTGCAGATATTGTGGATTTACGCTTGCATTCCTTTGGAAATCTAGAACTGATCACACGCTTACCAATTGCTATTAAAGCAGGCTTGGGCGGCGATATTCTAAACTTTGTGATTGTGTGTATTGTCTTCTTTATAGTGAGCTATTTCATTGCGAATTTCATGATTAAGAAATTTAATTTTTCAACACCAGGTCGTAATGGTAACTATGAAAGTGATGCAGATTCTAACAATACAGAGACTGGGGATGCTGGACCTACTAACAGCCAAGTTTTAGAGATTGTAGCATTATTAGGTGGAAAAGCTAATATTACGGATGTGGATGCATGTATGACAAGATTGCGTGTATCTGTAAAAGAGATAGATAAAGTTGGCGACGAATCGTCCTGGAAAGCGGCTGGCGCAATGGGCTTAATTAAAAAGGATGGCGGTGTTCAGGCAATCTATGGTCCAAAGGCGGACATTCTGAAATCAGACATTAATGACTATTTGGAGCAAGGGGAATGAAATTATTAACGTTAAATACCCATAGCTGGATAGAGGAAAAGCCTTTGGAAAAACTCGAGGCGATCAAGGAGCAATTGCTGGCTGATCCATATGATGTAATTTCCTTGCAGGAGGTAAATCAGTCGATGGATGCAGAGGAAGTTGCGGTAGATTCTTATTTCATAGCCCCGAATCGAGATACGGTGATTAAAAAAGATAATTTTGCTTTTCTTCTCCAGCAGGAGCTGAAGAAAAGCGGGCTCGAATATTATTGGAGCTGGGTTCCTAGTCATATTGGTTACGACCAATATGATGAAGGAATCGCCATTCTCACTCGATTTAAAGTAACAGATACAAGAGGGATATTGCTGTCACGCAAAGATGATTATACTGACTATCATACAAGAAAAGCATTGGAAGTTCGTTTTCAAGCGAATGATAAAAACTATTTTGTGTACGGATTGCATCTATCTTGGTGGCAGGATGGGACAGAAAGCTATCCTTTCTTGTATGAATGGAACAAGCTAGTAGAAGCATGGGAAATGGAAGCACAGAAAGGTAGCTATATTTTGTTGATGGGCGATTTTAATAATCCTGCCCATATCGAGAAGGAAGGCTATAGCGTTGTTTCCAAGCATCCGCTTTTAAAGGATGCTTATCTGGACGCCACCGTTAAAAACGGCAGCCATACAGTTGAGAAGAAAATTGATGGTTGGGAGAACAATAGTGATCTTCTTCGCATTGATTATATCTTCGTTTCTGCTAATCTATCTGTAGACTCATATGAAACGGTTTTTGATGGAAGAAGGACCCCGGTTGTGTCTGATCATTTTGGGGTGGGGGTTAGGTTAGAGTGACAGGTTAGAGTGACAGGCACCATAAAAAGACAAAAAGAATATTTTGTCTTTCTGTGAAGGACAATGGGAAAGGAATCATTTTTTTGGTTCTTTTCCTATTTTTTTGTCTGGAAATGCAGGGATTTTGATTGTTAGGTAGAATGTTGTAATTTAATGTTCGTTCTTTCTATCTTCGTATTCTTTCTATTTATTTAGTGAAGCATTGATAATCCTCCCCTTTTGCTTTGGCAAAATCTATCCATTTTATCCTTCATCGAATGCAATCAAATTTTATAAAAAAGGAGGTAGTTAGTTGGCTAGAAAAAGGCGCATTTGGTATCCTGGTGCTAGTTATCATATTACGAGTCGAGGTATTCGTCGAACTTCTTTATTTTGGGACAAGGAAGATCGAGATGAATATTTGCAATTGTTGGCAGAAGCAATGGAGAAAAGGCCTTTTATTCTGCAAACCTATTGTTTGATGACAAATCACATTCATCTTCAAATAAAAACCCTTCAACATTCCCCAAGTGATATTATAAGAATTCTCCATTTTAATTACGCAATCTATGTCAATAAGAAATACGATTTTACAGGACATGTGTTTGAAAGTCGTTATGGATCTGAGTTGATTACGTCTGCTCAATATGAATTAGAGGTAAATCGGTACATTCATCTGAATCCAATTCGAGCCGGTATGGTAGATAGCTTAGAAGAATATCCGTGGAGTAGTTATTTTAACTATATAGAGGCCAAGGATGGAAGTCTGGTAAATTCAGAACGTATTCTTGCTTACTTTCCTGAGCCTAAAATCGAGCAATATCTCCAATTTTTACATGCAAGAGGGAAAGAATCGGATCAATATCCAATCTGAGTTTTGATAGAACCACTTTTAAGAGAGTTGTATATGTGTTAGAGGTTATAAATGATACAGTGGAGTGGTACAATGAAAATTATATAAATAGTAGAAAATTTATAAGAAGTCATATATGGACCGATGTGGATGAAAGGGGTATGGAATGAAAATAGATAAAAGAAAGAATCAAAAAGAGAAAGTTAAGGGATTGGCTACATTAAAAGAAGGGCTAACTGTATATAAAGTGGCAGACCTTCGAGAGATTGGTAAAAAACTAGGAATCAAAAATTTAAGCTCTTTAAAAAAGGCAGAATTAATTTCCTATTTAGCGGAGGAAATTCCTAATTATCTTAGAACGATAATTAGTGAGTATGATGAGCGACGAATTTTTTTACTAAAGAGGATTATTGCTAATAATGGAATAATAAGTGAAGAGGATGTAGAAATAGAGGAGATGGAGTATTTCCCGAAGACGGGTTTCATGTTTATTGTCTATCATAATCGAAACCCATTCGTAACGATTCCTGTAGAAATATTGCCTTCTTTAGAAGAAATTGTTCAAGATAGTACAATTCTTACCGATGTGAAGCGAAATACAGAATGGATTAAGATAACGCGCGGATTAGTCTATTATTATGGAACTATACCTGCAAACCAATTAATAGAATTGGTGGAAAAATATATACCGATCCATCCAAACGTTCCTGCGTTTAATCGTATTATTTTGGATGCAATGGAATATTACCAAGAAGTTCATTATGACAAGTACGGTTATTCTTACTGGGAAGTCATAGAACCTGAAGAGATTTTGGCAGAACAAGCGTTGAGAAAAAATATTGCCTATTATCCTTTTACGAAGAAACAGCTCCTTGAAGCTGGTGAAACGAACTATTTGGAGCGTCCAAAGGGGTATTCTCAACTTATGGAACTATTTACAGAGGTGTATCAGATTCCAAAGGACGAAGCGAAGGCAATAATTGATGACTGTATCATACATGTGAAATTAAACGAACACCCTAGTCAGATTCTTCAATATTTACAGTTGGAATTACCACTCGAAAGCTTAGAAGAAGTAAAAAGGCTAATGGACATCATTGTTGTTTTTATGAATAATACAAGACAATGGTATTTAAAAGGATATACACCAGTAGAGTTATCAGGACGTGATATGCAGGCATCACCGCCTTTATCGAGTCAAAAAGGAGAAGTTATTAGCTTTCAAACTCGTGAAAAAATTGGCAGGAACGATCCATGTCCTTGCGGTAGTGGGAAAAAGTATAAGAAATGTTGTGGGAAGTAGTTAGGGGTAGTTATAAATATTAAATAGGAAAGAAAATGAGATTTCTATCATCGTTGGGTAGATGAGGAGGATTTACCAGTATGATAAATGCTAAGACGAATCGATTATCTGAAGAAGAAATAAAAGCCATATTGAGAGCAGCAGATATGATCATTGACAGTGGAGGAAGAACGCTTCTTGCGAAAATTCTAAAGGGCTCACGGGAGAAGAAGGTATTACAACTGGAGCTGGATAAGTGTCCGGCTTATGGTTATTTTAAAAAAGAGAAACTAGAAGAGATTATGAAGAAAATTGATTGGATGATTGATTATGATTTTCTAGATATTCAGTATTCTGGAAAACTCCCGATGATTATTTTTACAGAGCGAGGATGGGACATCGAATCTGATCAATATACGGATGAGCTGTTAAATGAATGGAAGGAATGGATCAAGCAAGGGAAGCCAGATCCAGATATGAGCTATTTAAAGGATCGAAACAGAAGCATGATTCTCTTGCTACTAGAGAAAGTGAGAGAATCTGGTGATCAATCATTTATCCCTTATTTAGAATTATGGGAGAAAGTGGATTATAAAAAAGTAAAAGAAGAGATTCGCACAACGATAAATGTATTAACCAGTGATGAGCCGATTGATAGCTCGATTGCAAAGGAAAGAAAGGAATATATCAAAAAAGCACTAAAAGGTGTGGAGCCGCAAGATATTCTTTTAAAATGCTGGGAATGTGGAGACCGGTTTACTTTTACATTAGGAGAGCAGCAGTTTTATAAGATGAAGGGGTTGTCTTATCCTAAGCGGTGTAAAGAGTGTCGCTAATATAGGTGACAGGCACCATAAAAAGACAGTTTTTAGATTTTGTCCATATCAGAAGGACAAAACTTATGATTGGATGGCGATAGCTGGTATTATGGGAGTTTCCAAACTTTTGGGAGCTCTTTTTTTTGCTTTTGGACTTCTATAGAAGCTGGAATACTGGTGAAAACAACTTAGGGATTAGCCTAAGATTAATAGTTAATAGACATTCTTAAGCAAATTGGGCAAGAGAACTAAACCAACTATTAAATCAAACATAATTATCTATGGAATTACTTATAGCTAAGTAAGACAATACCTTCTCTCATCTCCATACCAGATGAGTTTATTTCGTATAATGTACTTCGGAAATAAATATCAGAATATAAAAAATATTGTCATATATTCTGACAACATTATAGATTTCCAAAAAAGTTAGTAGTAACATTCATATATGTTATTTAATTTTGAAACATCGTTCCGTTCAGTGAAACGACTGGCGGTAGAAAGACATAAAAGATAATTTTGGGGAGAGGAGAAGGGAAGTAGTTAGTGGTTCTTTGATAGAAAGATAGAACTTTTTTTCATTATTTTTGGTAAGGGGAGGATTTTTTCAGTGAATATGAAAGCATATGAAACTTCAGAGGTACCGGAAAAGAAGATAACGGGTTATCAGTGGAAAACACTATGGTCTTCAACGATTGGGTATGCCATGGATGGATTGGATATGATGATTTTGGCATATACTTTGCCGCTTATTATAGCTTTTTTTGGCATTAATCAAGCACAGGCGGGAAGTCTTTCTACGATTACTTTGCTTGGGGCTGTAATTGGCGGAATTGTGTTTGGAGTAATGGCCGATAAATTTGGGCGAGTACGTGTATTTACTTGGACTATTTTAATTTTTTCTGTTTTTACAGGTTTGTGTGCTTTAGCTCCTAATTTAGAAACATTTGCTATCTTCCGCTTTTTAGCTGGTTTAGGGCTTGGGGGAGAATTTGGAATTGGGATGACGCTTGTCAGTGAGACTTGGCCGAAAAAGTATCGATCTCGTGCTACATCTGTTGTAGCGGTCGGCTTTCAAATAGGAATTGTTCTTGCTACTTTAACAGTATTATTTGTTGCACCGAAATTTGGATGGCACGGTGTATTCCTTGCAGGGGTTGTACCAGCTATTTTTGCATTTTGGTCCCGCAAAAATTTAAAGGAACCTGAGATTTGGACAAAGCTAAAAGAAGAAAATAAAAATAAGATAGCAATTGGACAATTATTTGCCTCTAAGGACACAACGAAGATAACAATTGGCTTAATCATTGCTACAAGCGTTCAAAATTTCGGCTTTTATGGCATTATGACTTGGATGCCCACAATGCTTGCTTCAGAATTAGGCTATGATTTTAATAAAACAACGTTATGGACAGTAACGACGATTATCGGCATGATTTTAGGGATTTTAATCTTTGGTTATTTGGCAGATAAAATTGGACGCAGACCATCTTATATTACCTTCTTGATTGCAGCAGCAATTATTGTTTGGGTTTATTTCCAAGTGACATCTACGGTAGCTTTATTGCTTCTTGGCGGAGTATTAGGATTCTTTGTAAATGGGATGATGGGTGGCTATGGAGCACTTCTAGCGGAACATTATAATACAGAAGTTCGTTCCACTGCGGAAAATATAATTTTTAATGTAGGACGAGCGATTGCTGGATTTGCGCCATTTATTATTGGCTATATCTCTCTTAATCATTCTTTAAGCTATGCACTTAGCTTACTATCAGGTGTTTATATTTTATCTGCATTAGCGTTTATCTTTTTAATTCCTGAATCGAAGGATAAAGAGATTGTTTAACAATTAAGGTTAGATGCAGTTTCACTATATCTATATTTTAAAAGAGAGGGGTGTTTAAATGACACCTTCTCTTATTCTAAAAAAATGGAACAATGTTCCGCTTAGAGAAACTCATTTTCAAAGGAGAGAAGAGGCTTGGAATGGTTAAATCGATTTACACTTGTAATGGACTGCATCTCTTCTAATGCTAATATGGGGATGGGAGTCAGCGAACTTGCGCGAGAGACTAATTTAAGTAAGGGTACCATTCATCGAATGCTCACAAGTATGTGTGAACAACAGCTTGTTATTCAGGATAAAACCACTAAACAATATTATTTAGGACCGAAAACGATGCTGTGGGGAAGTCAGTTTTTAAGATTGCAGGATCCGATTAAACTATTGGGACGATATGGGGAAAAATTATCTAATGAAACGAACCTCTATACATTCATTTGTCGCTATCATGGCGGTGATGTCTACTGTGTTTATACCCATCAGCCATCCGATTTGCGCAACAAGTATTTTGTCCATGTGGGACAAAGGATGCCGATACATAGTGCAGCGGCAGCAAAGGTAATTGTAGCATACCAAGAGGAAGCGATGGTTGAGAAAATTGTGCAAGAGACACCATTTGAAGCTACCACCCCTTACACCAAAACGAATCCTCTTGATATAAAAAAGGAATTAAAAGAAATTTATCATTCTCAGCTTGCTTTTTGCATCGAAGAATTGGAAATAGGGGTATCTGCTATTTCCGCGCCAATATTTTATGACGACAAAAAAACAAATGTCAGCATCAGCATTGTAGGAGAAAGTGATTATATAATGAGGCAGCAAGAAACATTAGTGAAGAAAATAAACGAAGTGGCCAAAGAGGCAAGTGAACATATGAAATCTATGCATCTATTAAGTTCTATTCGCTTATAAAGAGAAGGGCGGTGCTCCATGGCCCATAATCAAGGAGATAGAAAGATGGATCGAAAAAGAAGATACGAAGAGCTTTTGAATAATATGAATCAATATAATTCAGGAAGTGAAGGAATTACAAGAGTTGCCTTTACGAATGAGGAGCAGGCATGCAGTCATGCTTTTATGCGTTTGTGCAAAAATGAGGGACTAGAAATTAGGATGGACTATTGCGGCAATATTATTGCCAGACGAGAAGGAAAGAAGAATCTGCCGCCAGTGGTGATAGGGTCCCATCTCGATACCGTTTATCAAGGCGGTAAGTACGATGGCGTGGTAGGAGTTACAGCAGGATTAGAAGTGATAAAGCGTCTAAATGAACTAAATCTGGAAACGGAACATCCGATTGAAATTATTTCATTCGCTTGTGAAGAATCGTCTAGGTTCGGTGTATCTACGGTTGGAAGCAAGGCAATGGTAGGAACGCTGCAAAAAGAGAAATATCAACACCTCAAGGATAAGGATGGAATTACCTTTGAAAAAGCTCTTTCACTTTGTGCCTTGCGATTTGATCAATTAGATTTGGCCAGCAGAGAGACAGAACGATTTCAGGCTTTCTTTGAATTACATATTGAGCAAGGTCCGATTCTGATGAATACCAATAAGAAAATTGGGATTGTAACAGGAATTGCCGCACCTGTTCGTTTGATTATTGAAGTAAAAGGTGCTGCTTCCCACTCTGGTACAACACCTATGAATATGCGTAAGGATGCATTACTTGGGGCAAGTGAATTAGCACTCGCGTTAGAAGAAGCAGCGAAAAAGGAACAGCATAACGGAACCGTCGCCACAATAGGAGTACTTTCGATTCCAATGGGAGCGATGAATGTGGTACCAGGTACAGTAGAAATGAAAGTAGATATTCGCTCCACTTCGATTGCCTCAAGAAATAAGGTACTTGACGTCCTTTATAAAAAAATGGAGGACATTCAGGAAAGACGAGGATTGGAGATATTTTCACAGGAGATAAGTAAAGAAGAGCCAGTACAGTTATCAAAAGAACTTTCACTTGAAGTTGAAAAAATTTGTCTGGAAAAAAATCTTCCTTATCAATGGATGCAAAGTGGAGCTGGGCATGACGCCATGAATATGACTTCTTTAGGTCCCGTGGGATTAATCTTTATTCCATCTTTAAATGGAATTAGTCATCATCCAGATGAGCATACCGATTTAGACGATATATTAATCGGAATTGATGTTCTAGAGGCAGCCGTATTACATCAGGCAAGAGGGATGTAAAAAGAAAGGGGAGAAAAAGGATGGCAGTGAAGACAGAAATTTTATTCAATAAGCAAATAAGCAAGCGCTATTTTCATCTAAAAGTAAAAGTCCCCAATAAACAGCTATTCCCAGTTCAGGCAGGTCAATTTTTCCATATTAAATGCAGTGATGGTTCAAAACCTTTGCTGCGCAGACCACTCAGTATATTTCGCATAAATGAAGCGGAAAGTACGCTGGAGTTTCTTTATCTAGTAAAAGGTGTCGGGACAATGGCATTGGCAGAGCGAAAGAAAGAAGAGAGGCTAGATATATTAGGTCCGTTAGGTAAGGGGTTTAGCGTAGCGGAAGGAAGCGAAAATATTCTTGTTGTTGCTAGAGGTGTTGGAATTGCCACCCTTTCTGCCCTTGCTTTTAAGATGAAAAGGATGAATATTTCGTGTTTTGCCATTGTTAGTGCTAGAACAAAAGAGGACTATTTAATGGAAGCAGAGTTAAAGGCAGCTGGTGTGGAAGCGGTTTTTGTAAATGATGAGGACGGAACGAGTGATCCTCATCATGTAAAACTTTTAGCAGAAACGCTAGTAAGCGAAAAAAAGATAGATGGGATCTATACATGTGGGTCAAGAAGGCTATCAATATTAATGAAGGAATTAGCTTGTGAACATCAGCTGTTTGCCGAAATTGCCTTGGAAGAAAATATGGGGTGTGGGATTGGCTCTTGCTATGGATGTGTTTGTCAGATAGAAGAAGAGGAGAGCATAAGGCCTGTTCGAATTTGCATGGAAGGACCAGTCTTCCCATTAGAAAAGGTGGTTTTTGCATGAGTGGATTGGAAGTATCATTAGGCAAGCTACATTTGAAAAATCCTATTATGCCAGCATCTGGAACATTTGCGGAACAAATGACGAATTATATCGATATAAATGAGATCGGGGCTGTTATTCCAAAAAGCATTACAAAGAGTCGCCGCACAGGCAACCCAACTCCGCGTATTTGTGAAACAAAGGCAGGTGGCATGATTAATTCGATTGGGATTCAAAGTGAGGGATTAACGTATTTTAAGGAAAAGACAATCCCCTTTTATGCCAATTTTTCCACCCCATTTATTCCTAGTGTTTCAGCAGATAGTATCGAAGAATTTGTGGAGATTTGTGAAGAGCTTGGTGCTATAGATGAGGTGGACGCCATTGAATTAAATATTTCCTGTCCGAATTTGAAAAATAATGGTCTAGCTTTTGGCATGGATCCATCCATCTCGCATGAATTAGTAAGCCAGGTTCGAAAGACGACAAATAAACCGCTTATTCCGAAGCTGTCTCCTAATGTAACGAGTATTGTGGAGATTGCGAAAGCATGTGAAGCATCCGGCGCCGATATTTTAACGGTTTCCAATACTTTTTTGGCCATGTCTATTGATGTTCATACAAGAAAACCGAAAATCAGCAATGTGATGGGCGGCTATTCCGGCCCAGCCATTTTGCCACTTGTTGTCCGAATGGTTTACCAAGTATACCAAGCAACTTCTCTCCCCATTATAGGATGCGGTGGTGTCATGAATGGAGAAGATGCTATCGAGTTAATGCTCGCAGGTGCGTCCGCTGTACAAATTGGGACGGCTTCCTTCATTGATCCAGAAGCAATGATAACAATACGAGATGAAATCGAAGCGTATATGAAGGTACATGGAATAAAGGATATACAAGAAATCATTGGTGGAGTGGTGGTTCGGTAATCGTTGGGATGGGAGATTGGCAGAAAAGAATGTGATTTTGGCTGATAAAAGGAGAGGTTGGCAGAAAAGAATGTGGTTTTGGCTGATAAAAGGGGAGATTGGCAGAAAAGAATGTGATTTTGGCTGATAAAAGAGGAGATTGGCAGAAAAGAATGTGGTTTTGGCTGATAAAAGGAGAGGTTGGCTGATAACCATGCCGTTTTGGCTGATAAAACGAAAGTATGGCTGATAACCATGCGATTTTGGCTGATAACCCCCAAAGTATGGCTGATATCCTCACCGTATTGGTTGATATATAAATTTTTCATATAAAAAAAGGAGTGGAGAGTATGTTGTGGGATCATGTTATTAAAAACGGCTATTTATATACCGGAAATGGGTTTGAAAAAGGGCATCTCTATATAAAAGATGGAAAGATTGCGGCCATCTCCAAAGATGAGTTAGCGGGAGAAGCTTTGGAAGCAACAGATGGAGAAGGCTTATATGTTTGCCCTGGCTTTATGGATACCCATATTCATTCAAGGGATCCAGGTCCAACGTATAAAGAGGATTTTTATTATAGCACCCAAGCAGCAGCGGCTGGCGGTATCACGACTGTTTTTGAAATGCCGAACACCAATCCTCCTATTAATAATGTTGGGAATTTTGAAAAGCAAAAGGAAAACCTTTCGGCAAAAGCACATGTGGATTTCGCGATATGGGGAATTTGCTTAGGGGATGTCAATCGAGAAGATATTGTTCCGCTTCATCATGCAGGGGTTATTGGCTTTAAGTTTTTCTGGGGATATGCCATTAATAAAGAGACTTATCAGTTGATGTATAACTACAAGGATGGAGATGAAGGGGTCATTCCACCGCTTTCAGATGGAGAGGTCTATAGTATTTTCCGAGAAGTGCAAAAAACAGGGCAAATTCTAGCTATTCATGCGGAAAATAATCAAATAATCCAACGGCTAACAGAGGAAGTAGAAGCTTCTGGGAAAAGAGATTACGAAGCGCTTCTCCAAGGACGACCGAACTTAGCGGAAGAAATGACGATTCAATCTGGTATTGCCTTAGCGAAAAATCTCGGAACTCGACTGCATATTCTTCATGTAAGTACAGGAGAAGGTGTGAAGTTAATAAGGCAAGCCCAAGCAGATGGCTATACAAATATTACATCTGAAACATGTCCACACTATCTCTTTTTATCCAATGAGGATTATGAAAGAGTTGGCCCGCAGATGAAGGTATATCCGCCTATTAAATATAAAAAGGATCAGGAGGAGCTTTGGAGGGGGATTCGAGATGGCACGGTAACAGTAGTTTGCTCCGACCATGCTCCCCATACGGAGGAAGAAAAGGATGGTAGCTTGTGGGATATCCCTGCTGGAATGTGTGGCGTTGAAACACTGGCACCACTACTCTTAAACGCAGTGAGTGAAGAGAAAATCTCTTTAGTCGATGCCTGTAAACTCCTTTCTGAAAATCCAGCAAAACAATATGGAATCTATCCACAAAAAGGATCCTTACAAGTAGGAACCGATGCAGATATCACCATAGTGGATATGAATAAAAAACACTCCATAACAAGAGAACAGCTCCACAGCAAAAGCAAAGTAACCGCATATGACCAAACACCAATTACAGGAATGCCAGTCGCCACCATTGTTCGTGGAACAAAAGTAATGGAAAACGGCCAAATCATAAGCAAACCAATCGGAAGAATCGTGGTTCCAGGAGGGAATGAGAGAGACGGTTCTCCTTTCCAGCTTAAGAGCATAGGTGATTTGTGATAGCTGGCTTCCATTCAAGATAAGGACAGTTTCTGGTTTAGTAGATAAAATATCTGTTCCAAAAACAGGAGGAGAGAGGATAAATGAATAAAAAAGAAAAGCTAGATTCTTTTATAAAACTATACCACCTAATCAACTTTTACTACGAAAACCGCGACCGCCCAGCAGATAAGGAATTCGATTTCTTTGAAGAAGTAAAAACCAACTGCGAAATACTAGAGATTGATTATGATTTGTTTTATGGTGACAGGCACCATAAAAAGACAAAACACCACATCTGTCTCTCTCAGAAGGACAAGGGAAAGGAATCATCTTCTTGATTTCTTTTCCTTTTTTTGTTTACCAGTAGCCTTGAACTTTGCTAATAATATTTACACCTTGCTTTCTGCGCATGCTTAAGATTTTCTTGCTCATAAAAGGAAGTGGCATCTTCCATACTCTTATTTTGGTTAACCATGGTCATCTTCCGTTAATTCCTCATCGGTTTGGCAGATTGCAATTAGTTCGTTCTTCCTGATTTTATCTCAGCTCTGATTTTTCAAATGTTACCAATTTTTGTTGATTTGCCTCTGCCTGTACGGTATTTTCAAAAGTTTGAAAAACCTTTCCTTTTAAATCCAGGTCTATAATTTCTTCTTCACTCAGGTTTCCCATGCACTGTTTCTTAAAGCAGCAAAGATTATACCAGTCGCTTGCACTCATACCGAGCAATCTTGACTTGGTTCTTTATAATACCACGCTCACATTTTCATTTAAGCTGTTTCTATATGGGATCCACATTATGGGTATTAGCCACCTCCAAAAGACAAAATGTATAATTAACTTCTGATCTTTTGGGAGAAAATTGATAGTGTACCTCTGCTGCATGGTTTTGTCCTTCATATATGGACAAAATTGAATAAATGTCTTTTTGTGGTGCCTGTCACCATGAAATTAAATGAAATGCTCTTTATCTCATCTTTACATCAGTATGCTATTCTTATTTATAATTATTAAGTTATTGTATTGCGAGGAGAAAAAATGAAAAGAACTGTATTAATTATAGAGGATGAAGACATTTTGCGTGAAATAGTGAAGGATTACTTATGGAGCGCAGGATATGAGGTGTTAGAAGCAGGAGATGGACAAGAAGCTTTAGTCAAATTTACAGAAAATGATGTTCACTTAATCATTTTAGATATTATGCTACCTGAACTAGATGGATGGTCTGTATGTAGGCGGATTCGTAAGACTTCCAATGTGCCTATTATTATGTTAACAGCTCGCGTCGACGAAGACGATACACTGCTTGGTTTTGAACTTGGAGCGGACGATTATGTGACGAAACCATACAGTCCTCCCATTTTATTAGCGAGAGTAAAGCGATTAATGGATAGTCGATATGCCTCTAAAGAAATTTCAAACAATGAGGATTCTCTAAACAGTGGTGGAATTTATGTCCATTTTCCTTCACGCACCGTAACAGTTGATGGAGAAATGATTAACTTTACACATACTGAATATGAAATTTTGACCTTTTTAATGCAAAATGAAGGCATTATTATTACGCGAGAACAATTAATTATGAAGATTTGGGGCTACGAATTTACCGGAGATAACCGGACAATTAATAGTCATATTCGTAATTTACGTAATAAATTGGGAAGTAAAGCAAATAACATTATTACAGTTATTCGATCTGGCTATAAATTTGAGGGTAATGTATGAAAAAAGGAATTGTCCTAAAATTATTTCTATTAACAACCTTATTGTGCATGTTTATTTTGATAACAATCTTTTTGGGTATTACCATTTTTTTTAAACAATATTATGCAAACCAGAAGATAAATGATATTCGTACAAAGATGGAATCCTTTGAGCAAGAATACTTGAATGCTGGGGAGGATACCAGCGCCATTCAACAGTTAGAACAAAATTTCTATCAGGAAAATGCTACTTGGATCACCACATTGGATTATGTTGGAAATATGGAGGGTGTCAATGATTTTTCCGTTACGGTTCAAGTAGATTCTTCTTTAAGGGAAAACTTTGCTAACCGTATTATTTCTCTTCCATTGTACAGCCTTATTGATATGGAAGAGTTAGGACGGATGAAGTTCTATTTAGAAAAAGGAAAACGAGTGTATATAGATGGTATAAATATGGATGAAACAATAATCCCTGTCATAATGAAAGAAGAAAATATGAATTCCGTATTTGAAAATACCAAAATAGCAGAGCGATTATATGGAATAAGCGCAACAGAAGAAGCTGCAGAGCAGTTCAATGGAAGAAATGAAACAGCACAACCTACTGCAAGAGAGGAATCACAAGTATATGTACAGGGGGAAATTGTAGAGTCTCACTTCCCTGAAGCTGGATCCAGTATTTACACAAATCGAGTATTTATAGAGAGGATAAAGCAATTTCAAGCTGATTTATTATTTAAAGATAGTGCTACTAAGTCAATGGAATCAATCGACTATGAGGAAAATAATATAAAATACAAAATTTTAATTAGAGATATTGAAAATATAAATGGACAACTAACCTACATTTTTGCCATGACTTCTTTGCAGCCTGTTGATGAAGCTGTACAGATGTTAGAACAATACTATGTATACTTAATTATCTTTGTCTTGCTTTTAAGTTTGCTTGCATCCTTTTATTATTCTAAAAAAATAGCGAAACCATTGTTGAAAATAAATGATACAACTAGAAAGATGGCAAATTTAGATTTTTCAAAAACAATCCATATTACGTCAAAAGATGAAATTGGGGATTTATCTCATAATATTAATTCCCTCTCTAATACATTGCATTCTTACATTAATCGATTACAACAAGATATAGAGAAAGAAAAGCAATTAGAGAAGACACGTAAAGATTTTATTGCTGGAGTATCACATGAATTAAAGACACCGTTAAGTATTTTAAAAAGCTGTATTTCTATATTAGAAGACGACATTGCCAGGGAAAAGAAGGATTACTATTTTAAAGCAATGGCAAAGGAAGTAGATAAAATGGATATGCTCATTGTTGATATGCTCGAGTTAGCTAAATATGAGTCAGGTACGTATAAAATGAAAATGGATTATTTTTTGATTGATGAAACGATTATGTATATTTGTGATCAACTAGCTATGGATATATCTAACAAGCATTTGCAGGTCTATCAGCAGCTATCCAGCATGGAAGTATTTGCAAATCAGCAACGAATAGAACAGGTTATTACAAACTTTTTGACAAATGCGATTCGTTATACACCAGAACATGAAAAGATAATTATTTCCACAATAGAAGAAAGCAAGCAAGTTAAAGTATGTGTAGAAAACAAAGGTGCTCATATCGCAACAGAGCATGTCAAGAAAATTTGGGATCGTTTTTACCGTGGTGATATCTCTCGCCAGCGTTCAAAAGGTGGAACAGGATTGGGTCTTGCGATATCAAAGAATATTTTAGAATTGCATGGTGTGCAATATGGTGTAGAAAATACAGAAGATGGCGTATTGTTTTTCTTCTATTTAAACAAAAAGGAAAGATAAAAATTTTTATTTAAGTGGAACTGAATTATATATTGAAGTCACCCGTTTGATGAACCTTATACAGGGGAGAAACGGGTGGCTTTTTTTATGGATAGAAAGAATCTTTTTCATTCTTTAAATAATATCGATAGTATCTTTATCTCATCTTCACTTCCGTCCATTATTCTTGGAACTGTTGTAAAGCATATAGGAAAGAAGGCGTAGTAAATCAATGACACTAAAGTCGACTATTCAAACAAAGAACAACAGAGTGAAATGGAAAAGAATCTTATTCTTACTACTTTTGATAGGAAGCAGTTTGCTAGTGCTATTTTTATCTAGCACCCGTCCTTCAATTTCTCTAATGAGTAAAGAAAGGTGGAAAACGTACTTATCTCATAAGCAAAGATTGACAGAATCCAAAATATCCACAGTACTTCCTCCAAATAATTCGGATGAAAAAGTTATCTATTTAACATTTGACGATGGACCGTCTTCTGCAACAGGCAATATTCTTGCTATATTGCAAAAATATTCCGCTCATGCCACGTTTTTTATGCTGACTCCTAATATGAAGGGACACCAGAAGCAAGTAAAAAAAATAGTGGAGCAAGGGCATGGTGTAGGGCTTCATGGTTCAACACATGATAAAAACCAATTCTATGAATCCGAACAATCAGCTGTGAATGAAATGAATGAAGCACGAAGCGCATTGCAAAGCATCGCTGGAATGGATTCTACTTATATCCGAACTCCTTATGGAAGTATTCCCTATTTAATGGACTCCTATCGAGAAGCATTGGAGAAACAAGGCTATATTTTATGGGATTGGGATATTGACAGTAACGATTGGAATCTTACTGAAGGAGAGTTTGTAAAAAACACACTTAACCAAATAGATTCATTAGCAAAACACGCCTCTCAATTAGTTGTGCTATTACATGATCAAGAAGAAACAGCAAAGCATTTGCCTGAGTTGTTAAACGCTTTGACTAATAAAGGATTCCAATTGAAGAAATTAGATGATTCGGTTGAACCAGTACAATTTCAATGCTATGACCGTTGTCAAATTATTGGTAAATAAAAATGGAAAGAAGGAGACAGATGAAGAAAAAAATAATAATGCTAATTATATTTGTTCTAATCCCATTATTCGTTATCCTTGAATACAAGGATAGTTCATTCAGTAGCAAGAAGATAAATCTTGAAATAAAAAATATGGAGGATGAAAAGGAGGATAGTAGATTAACAGATTACAAAGTAGTAATTGACGCAGGACATGGTGGGGAAGATGTCGGTGCAACAGGAGCAAGCGGGCAGTATGAAAAGAATTTTACCTTAAGTGTCGCAAAAAAAGTATCAAAACTGTTAGAACAAAATCCGCATATACAAGTATATATGACAAGATCAGATGATAGCTTTATTTCTCAAGAAAGTCGGCACCGTCCCATCTATGCCAATGATTTAAATGCCGACCTATTTTTATCCATTCATGCCAATACGTTTACAGACTCGAGCGTTTCTGGTACAGAAACATTTTATTACCATCCTTATTCTTTAAAATTTGCGGAAATTATGCAAAAGAATTTAGTTCAAGCAACTGGTTTTAAGGATAGAGGAGTGAAAAAAGATGATCTGTTTGTAATCAAGGACACTACTATGCCAGCAGTTTTACTAGAAATAGGTTATCTGACTAATCCACAGGATGAGTCTCAAATGTGGACAGAAGACTTCCAAGATTGCGTCGCCACCGCGATTGTTGATGGAATTAAAGAATATAGCAGGTAATGGGACAAGGGGTCAGGTACCTTGTCCCAGGATAGATTGCCCGTAGCCAATAATTGGTTGCGGCTTTTTTATGTTTGCAGTGTTTAGTTGATGAAAGGCAATTTAGATGAGATTATATATAATAAAGAGATAAACAAGCTTTCGTGCAATCTATTATTAGAAAAGGAAAGGGATACTCATGGATAAATCAAAAGAGAGGGAAGAAATGACCTTATCGTTAAAAGATAAAGTGAAGAAAATTCTACGAGACGAAATTATTATTAATAAGCTAAAACCAGGAGAAAGAGTGGTAGAAACGGAGGTTGCAAAAAGGCTTGGCATTAGCCAAGTTCCTGTTCGAGAAGCGCTTAGAGGCTTGGAGGAAGAAGGGCTCATCCGCACAGTAAAGTATAAGGGTGCCTTTGTAACAGAGATAAATAAGACCGAAATGTACCATATTTTTTCCTTGCGTGCATCGATTGAGACAAATGCAATCGAAATAATTACTCCTTATCTAACAAATAAAAAACTTGGTGAGCTATATGATATTGTTGAACAGATGAAAAATGAAAAACCTGACTATTTGCTGCAATCTAAATTAGACATGGATTTTCACCGGACCATTATCTCTTGGTCAGGAATAGAAACATACAATCGAATATGGTCTATGCTTAATAGTCATATTCAGCGCTATATTACCGTTCTAAATCCTGAAATCAAAATAATGCCAGAAGAAGTATATACATACCATCTAAAGCTAGTAGAAGTCTTAAAGGAAAAGGATATTCAAAAATCAAAGGAAGTATTTTGGAAACATATTATGAAAATGGTTCTATAAGTCTATTTTGCTCCATAACATAAGATTAAGTGTTGGGATTATATATAAAGAATAAAATTATATATAATTAATCTCGACATACCTTTAAAAATTATATATAATATTGTTGATTATATATAAAATGAAAAGGAGGGATAGAAAATTAAATGATTTTTTTACTATCAAAATGATAGCGGTTTCTATAAGAGTATTTATATTCTGCTATATGATTTAAAGAATGAAGGGGGATATACTAAAATGTTTCGTTTAGATGGAAAAGTTGCTGCTGTAACAGGGGCGACAAGAGGAATTGGAAAACAAATGGCAATCGCGTTGGCAGAGGCTGGAGCAACGATTGCGTTGCTGCAGAGGAATACAGCAGATGTTACGGTTCAAAAAGAGATAGAAGCAATTGGTCAAAAGGCGATTATTGTTGCCTGTAATTTAGAGGATCAAACACAAGTAAAAGAGGCGATACCAACAGTAGTGGAGCAATTAGGCAGCATTGATATCCTTGTTAATAATGCAGGTATCCAACGTCGTTCTCCTTCTTTGACTTTTTCTGAAGAGGACTGGGATGATGTTATCAATGTAAATTTGAAGACAGTTTGGCTTTTATGTCAGGAAGCAGGGAAATATATGGTTCCCCAAAAGAAAGGGAAAATTATTAATATGGCATCTCTTTTGTCTTTTCAAGGTGGATTGACTGTTCCTGCCTATGCGGCTGCCAAAGGGGGAGTTGCTCAGTTAACAAAGGCGTTAGCGAATGAGTGGGCAAAGGATAATGTCAATGTAAATGCGATTGTGCCTGGATATATTGCCACAGATATGAATGAAGCATTAATTTCAGATGAAACACGTAATAGACAAATTCTTGAGCGCATTCCTGCCGGGCGTTGGGGAACAGCCGAGGATTTCAGTGGAGTCGTAGTTTTTTTAGCATCGGATGCTTCTAACTATATTCATGGACATTTATTGGCAGTGGATGGTGGCTGGTTAGGCCGCTAAATCTAGGAAAGGTTGTTTGCATACGAAAAATTTTTAATAGTTTGCAAGGGAAGTAAATCAAACGTTTAAGCGTGAATGCATCCTGTTCTTCTAAATATGGTCTCCCTTGCAAAAGTGGTATTGATTGTTTAGTTATAGATTATTGTAAGCGCTTCACGATAACTTTTAATAAGATCGACTATATCATTTTTTGGAGGGAATGCAATGCCTATTATCATTGTTGCAATTGGTATTCTTATTTTATTATTTCTTATCATCAAGATGAAGCTAAACACATTTGTATCGCTAGTTATTGTCTCTTTTTTGGTTGCGATAAGCCTTGGCATGGAATTATCGGAAATAGTAATGACAATAGAAGCCGGGATTGGAAGCCAATTAGGGCATTTAGCCTTAGTATTTGGATTAGGAGCAATGCTTGGGAGATTAGTATCTGATGCAGGGGGCGGAAATAGAATTGCCATTACCCTTATCAATAGGTTCGGTCCGAAACGGATTCAGCTAGCTGTTGTTGTTGCTTCCTTTATTATAGGGGTTGCCTTATTTTTTGAAGTAGGGCTTGTTGTATTAATTCCGATTATTTATGCAATAGCTAAAGAATTAAAAATGCCTTTTCTTTATTTAGGAATACCAATGGCAACTGCCTTAAATGTTACACATGGCTTTTTGCCTCCACATCCGGCGCCAACTGCGATTACTGCTGCATATGGTGCAGATATTGGACAGGTGTTGTTATTAGGGACCCTTATTGCTATACCAACAACAATTATATCAGGACCGCTATTTAATAAATTTGCCATGAAGTTTTTTCCATACGCTTATAAAAAAAATGGAAATCTTGCAGCTTTGGGACCACAAAAGGAGTTTAATTTACAAGATACGCCTGGGTTTGGCATAAGTGTGCTAACATCATTATTCCCAGTTATATTTATGGGGCTTGCAACAATCTTCTCGTTATTGTTTCCTGGGGAATCTATTGGGAAAGAAATCATAGAATTTATTGGTGCACCGGGAACTGCCATGCTTTTATCACTTTTAATTGCAATCTATACAATGGGATATTCAAGAAAGATTCCAATGAAAGAGATTGGTAATACATTGTCTGAGTCTATTGCCCAAATTGCGATGATGCTATTAATTATCGGCGGTGGTGGTGCTTTTAAGCAAGTGCTAGTAGACGGAGGAGTGGGCGATTATGTCGCGACATTATTCAATGAAACGAATATGTCTCCTATTTTAGTAGCTTGGATGATTGCTGCAATATTGCGTCTCTGTTTAGGATCTGCAACAGTAGCTGCACTTACAACAGCCGGCCTTGTGACTCCTTTATTGGCCTCAAGCTCCGTGAACCCAGCACTTATTGTTTTAGCAACAGGAGCAGGCAGCGTTATATTCTGTCATGTTAATGACGCAGGATTTTGGATGGTAAAAGAATATTTTGGTTTAAGCATAAAAGAAACCTTCCAAACATGGAGTACCTTGACCACGGTCATTTCGGTAACAGGTCTATTATGTGTATTGCTGTTGGGAGTGTTTGTTTAAACGTAATGGGTGACGGGCGCCATAAAAAGACAAAACATCAAAATTTGTTTTTCAAGTAATGGTGACAAGTAATGGTGACAGGCACCATAAAAAGACAAATACCACATCTGTCTCTCTCAGAAGGACAAGGGAAAGGAATCATCTTCTTGATTTCTTTTCCTTTTTTGTGTATCAGCATTGAACAAGGTTAATAATATTTACTCCTTGCTTTCCGCGCATGCTTAAGATTTTCTTGCTCATAAAAGGAAATGGCATTTTCCATACTCTTATTTTGGTTAACATTGTTATTTTCCGTTAATTCCTCATCGGTTTGGCCGATTGCATTTAGTATCGTTCCCACTGCTTGTATCCAGCTTCCACTTATTACTAAAAATTTTCCCTTATCGTTATTGTTAAAGAGGATATGCTTCCCGCCGATTGCTTGGAAGGAGTTACCGACTGCTTGTGTGGTATTTCCTATGATATTTAATGTTTGTTCCTTTCCTGAGTTATCGAATACTTCATCCACAGCTTCGATGATTGCACCAAATGCCTGTAACCAATTCCCTTTAATGATTAACTTACTTTCTAATTCATCTTCTAATAAAATATACGAACTGGCTACGACCGTATTCCCAATTGCTTGTATCTCAGCTCCGATTTTTTCAAATGTTATCGTTTCTTGTTGATCTGCCTGTATGGCATTTCCAAAAGATTGTAAAATATTTCCTATTAAGTCCAAGTCTTTAATTTCTTCTTCCCTCAGTAAATTCCATGCACTGTTTCCTAAAGCAGCAAGGATGGTACCAATTGCTTGCACCCATACCGAAGCAATCTCGACTTGGTTCTTCATAATACCACGCCCACATTTTCTTCTATGCTGTTTCTATATGGTATTCACATAATGGTGTCAGGGCACTTTGAAAAGATAAAATGTATAATTAGCTTCTAGTTTTTCTGTCGGAAGAATGATAGTGCCTTTGGTGCATGGTCTTGTCCTTCTGGTATGGACATAAATTAAAAAGTGTCTTTTTGTGGTGCCTGTCACCATATCAAGAAAAATTAAGCTTTTTTTAAGCAACTTTCATTATGCTAACAATGAGATTGCTTGCCTCTTTAAGCCAATCAGTCTCTCCCATTATGAAAGGAGTTTTTTTATATGTCTGTATCAATCAACAGCAATTATACCAATTTGTATGGCAATTGGACTACGGCAAACCTGACAAGCATACCGAGTACCCAGCAAACATCCAGTAATAGTGAATCAACTTTTAAAGACTATATGCAGCTTGCAACAAGTACGCAATCCACTAGTAGTGGCAATTACAGTAGTAGCACAACAGACCTGGCTTCTTTAACAACGGAACAGAAAACAGCTTATTTAGAAACGATGCTTAAACGATTGGAGTCAACAGATTCTAGCGAGAATTCTTATCTTCCTGAAAGCCTGCAAACAGCATTAAGCACAGTCGGCGATCTTCTTAGTGACTTTCAGGCAAGTAACAGCTCAGAAGAGGAGATTTCCGAGCTATTCACAGCTGTAACGGAAACGCTGGAAGAAGCAAAGCCTTCCAAAGCGGAAATGACGCCACCTCCACTACCAATAAATAACATAACTGCACAGATGGATGATTCGTCATCAGAAACAAGCACGGAACTATCAGTGGACCAGATGAAAGAACTAATTTTTAATCTAATTAATACACTTTCAGAGAACGATTCTACTGATGACACAGATACTTTGAGTACATCTATTACAGAGCAACTTTCTGATTATGGTCAAACTACTGCAACAGATGAAGAGATCCAAACACTTTTTGAAAATCTTATGAAGCAGGTAGAAACAAGTCAGCAAAACATCACAACAGGCACTAATGATGCAAGTGGCTCAACAGATGCCTTCCCAAGCAGCATCCAAATGACAGGCACAAGTTTGCCACCGTTTAATTGGAAGCCAAATAATACTGTTATTTAGGGTGACAGGCACCACAAAAAGACATTGTCCATATCAAAAAGACAAATTCCAACAAAAAAATCTTCCGTCTAGGAAGATTTTTTATTTTAAATTAGGATATCCCTGTTGTCTCAATGCTTCAAACACCAATATAGCTGCTGTATTAGAAAGGTTTAGGGAACGAATGTGTTCTGTCATTGGTATTCTTAAAAAATGGTCTTTATGTGTTTCTAGTAAATCTTTTGGTAATCCCGTTGTTTCTTTTCCAAATATGAAATAATAATCCTTTGATCTATCTTTGAAATCATGAGATGTATAGGTTTCTTCAGCGAATGTTTCAATATAGTAAAACTCACCTTGATTTTTTACAAAAAAGTCATCTAATGAGTCATAATATGTGATTTTTACAGTCTCCCAGAAATCAAGACCTGCTTGTTTGATCATCTTTTCATCGGTTGAAAAGCCAAGTGGTCGAATTAAATGCAAGGCTGTATCTGTTCCTGCACAAGTACGTGCAATATTGGCAGTATTAGCCGGAATTTCTGGCTGATATAATACAACATTTATGGCCATGAATGTCACCTCTATCTTTCTTTTCCCCTTCGAATTATAGCATATTTTGATCTCGTAGCAGGTATGATTTAGGTGATCTCTCCCTTCGAAGATTATTGCTATTTATCAGGTAGGAACCACTATCGCTTCAAGTAAAATGCTGTTTTTCCTAATTTATTCCATTTTTAGCATCGTTTCCTTCTTTTTCTTTAATCGAAAAGCTTTCTTTTTTTCCATAAAGTAAAAGTACCTAGGAATAACAAAGAAAAGCGCTTTTCTAAAAGGAAACGATAATGGAAGGAAAAACATATGATCAACTCATTGAAGAGTTTACGCCCATGATTAACCACATGATGAAAAAGCTGACGATTTATAAAGATAAGCAAGATTTTTTTCAAATTGGCTTAATAAGCATTTGGGAAACGACGAAAACCTTTAATCCAGAAAAGGGTAAGTATAGCAATTATTTATATCGGCATATGTGGGGAAGATTTCTGGATGAATTAAAGCGTCGGACAAGAGAGGCAGAAAGAAATGCTTATCCAAGTGAAGAATTTTGGGAGGTGATGGAAAGTCCTATCTTGTATCGGGAAGAAGAAGATTACGTAAAAGGACTTTGCAAGGAATTATCTGAAGGGGAAACAACGTGGGTAGTTGACACCTTTGTACATCAGCTGACGGTGAAGGAAATAGCGCAGAAAGAAAGAGTCTCCCCTTCTGCTGT
>Ga0182738_1000604_pt1 | contig 48243 bp, 45 predicted proteins | sample eDN5th30CBELigMG_FD_128876 | JGI IMG/M metagenome (GOLD analysis project Ga0182738, IMG submission 128876) | Enriched Miracle-Growth compost microbial communities from Emeryville, California, USA - eDNA 5th pass 30_C BE-Lig MG (version 2)... ... | reverse complement strand
ATACGCATTGATTGTGGGAGCCGTTTTAATGATTGTTGCGGACTTTGTGCAGAGAAGAAGAAAACATACAGCCATTGACACGGTAGATAAAATTACAAATACCCAAGCCTTTTTAATTGGCCTTTTTCAATGCATTGCGTTATGGCCAGGATTTTCCCGTTCTGGTTCGACTATTTCTGGAGGAGTATTGCTTGGATTAAGCCACCGTACTGCAGCTGATTTCACCTTTATTATGGCAGTGCCGATTATGGCTGGCGCGAGCTTTATCTCCTTATTAAAAAATTGGCAATATATTACGATGGATGCACTGCCTTTCTTTATTGCAGGGTTTATCAGCGCTTTTGTTTTTGCCGTTATATCCATTCGTTTCTTCTTAAAATTAATTGATAAAATTAAGCTATTGCCATTTGCGATTTATCGCATTATATTAGCGATTATCCTTATTGTGGTTTTCCTATAATAAAAAACAGTCCTTATTGTAAACAAGGACTGTTTTTTATTCTGCCAAAGGATATAACGGTATGATTATTTCAAATTTGGTTCCATTTGCAGAGCTTTCTTTAATGTGAATATCTCCACGGTGTTCCAAGATAGTTTTTTTAACAAAGGCAAGGCCCATTCCCATTCCTTGTTCCTTTGTTGTTGTAAATGGACTAAACACCTCTTCTAATTGATTATTTTTAATGCCTGTCCCGCTATCATGCAATGTGATTACCAGATTTTCCTGCTGGTGGTCTACCATAATAAAAATTGTTTTGGTTATTCTTTCAGGAGGAATAGCTTCCATGCTATTTTTTATCAAATTAATGAATACTTGCTGAATATTAGGCTTATTCATATATGCCTTGATATTTTTTTGCAGAAAATAAAGTTTAATCATTACTCCATTTTCTTTAGCACTTTCATTTACCATTTCCACTGTTTCTTCTAAAAGTGTGTTCACATCTACCATCGCAAAAGTCAATTTTTCTTGTTTCATATAAAGTGAATAATTCTCTACAATTTCTTTCAGCTGGCGGGCTGCCTTATCCACTAATTCAAAATACTCCTCACTTTTTTGATCAAGAGCTGTATTTTCTTTGATCAGCTTGTTGAAGCCTTTAATGACCTGCACATTATTTTTCACTTCATGTATAAGACTGCTTGATAAACTTCCTGCATAATCTAATTTTTTTTGCCTTTCAAGCAAACTATTATATTGATTAGTTTTATCAACATTCATTTTAATAAATTCAAAAATAATCATGCTCGAAAATAATATAATGCCAAGACTGCTAAACAAAATTCCCGTTTGCGGCATAAAATTAAGGAACCCAGAAAAAAACAATAAAAAAGAATAGATTGCATAAGCTTTCAAAAATCTTCGCACATAATAATTTCCCACTTGTTTTGCTACAATAATTAGACAAATCAAAAATAGAAAAAATACAGCCACATGGAGTAAATAGACTATATTAAAAACCCCATAAACCGGAAAATAAAAATGGAGTTCAAGTGTTTTATTATTTACAATGGATAATCCTTTAATCCCTAAGGGCGTCCAGTTTATAACATATACAAATAGGCTCCAGACAGCATAAAAATAAAAAACTTTTCTATTAAATAAAAATTGCCGCAATTTCATAGAAAAGTAATGCGTATTATGATCCAATATAATGATAACAAGATAAAAAATAACGGTAACCGAAAAGGTAGGCCCCATCCGAAAAAGACGAAACAAAAATAAAATGGTTTCTTCTGAAAATAATGCTGGAAAATATAATACACTCACAGAAAATTGCCAAATGCTAATGAATAGCATATAAAACAATAAAATGACAGAAAATTCAGAACCGTTAAATAAGCGAAATGTACTAACTGCTAATACAATAGGAATAAAACCAATTATAAATATAAATATACCAATAATCATGTATTTCTCCTTCTGCCTAAAACTACTATTCGTATAAGTATCGATATCTTTGCTTTTCCTCAAACCCGTCTAAAAATATTTGGATATTCCCTTGATTATAATAACATTTTTTAAAATTTCCACAATCACCTCATTTCGTTTATTAGTGATAAAGAACTATTTTCCTAAATTGGAAGAAAAATTAAATAAAAGCCTTTAATTTTTTACAGTTCTTTGGTAACATCCTAAAAGTGCCCCATTAATAATGGGAAAAGGATCTTGGAGAATGCATAAAGCTGCATCACTAGGCATTGTAAAAGAGAAACAAATGCAACCACTAGTTGCAGCCCTGTCTACCTTATCTGTACTTAAGACATCCATCAACAAAGCAGCAAAAATTCTTACTGACTAAAGTTTCACTTTGTAAGGGAGTTAATTTTGATGACTGTTCTGCTAGATAACAGGGAAGTTCATAATTTGTTAGTACACATTCAAAATTTAAGAAAAGAATTAATTGAAATTGGACTACAAGAGGGCTTTCAAAGCACTAATACCATTCAAATAAGCCAAAAATTAGATAATTATATCGTATCGTATCAAAAGATGCTTGCATCATGCGGGAATACTTCGCATACGGAAATAAATAAAAGCTGTTAACTACATTACAATATTGTAAAGAATCCATAAAGAGTCCATTTCTTCTTTTCCCTTTTTCCTATGGGATGGTTTTCTTTTCTTTACTGTGCATGTCGTTAACAGCTTTATTTATTTTTTATGTTTGCTCTTTTTTGTCCGCAAATTTTTCACTTCTAAAATATCTAATAGAAAAATAAAAATTGGAATTCCTACAATTAATCCCCATACGCCAAAAAAGTGCTCTGAAAAAATAAGAACAATAAAAGTAAAAAATACTGGCAAATCTGTTTTAGAAGACATTAATTTTGGATTTAGGATATATGCTTCCATTGCATGAATGACAATAATTAATATAACAATAGTGATTACTTGAGTAATCCCACCTAAAGTATATGCAATAGTCCCCAATGGAATAAACGAAATAATCATACCTGCAACCGGTATAAGCCCTAAAATAAAAATCATAATTGCAATCCCAAATAATTGAGGAAAACCTAAAAAATATAAAACCACTGTTGTCACGATGGTATTAAATGATGCAATCATAAATTGGGCTTCAATTACTTTTCCGAATGTTCCAGCAAATTTCTCTCCAAAATATTGAAACTCTAAATAAATAGCTGAAATTTTGCTATGCTTTAGGCGCTGCGAAAATAACTTTAATTTATCCTTTTCTAATAAATAGAAAAAACTTAGCACCAATGCCATAAATAATTGCACACTAATTTGCCCAATATTCGAAAAATAGTGCAATAAAAACGCAAATCCCTGCTCCAAATAAGAGGAAATTTCATAATGCTTAATAATGTCTACTATATAATTAAACGTAATATTATCATGCGGCTCCAGATAAAATCCCATAATCCGCCTAATTAACTGTGTAACCTCTACAATGATAATAGGCAAATAAGCGCTTATTCCATAGACCAATATTCCAATAACCAGACAATATAAAAATACGACAATGATATTTCGTTTTACTGGTACTTTTTTTGCCACTATACAAACAAAGCGATCCATTAAAAAGGAAATAATAAATGTAAATAAAATAAGATTGATCATGCTTCTAACAGCAAAAATAACGCCAATAAAAAGCAGAAGAATAAAAAGTCGTTTTATATCCTTCTTAAGGACAAGTTTTGACAAATGTTCCATTTAAAAGACCCCTGACGATTTTTGGATACTATATACAATATGTAGTAAACCTTTATTTATGATTCTATTCCTTTTCCCTCATTATTTACGAATTTCGGAAAAATAACAAGGTATATTTCCTTAAAATGCGACAAAACTTGCAAACAAAAAAGGACATCACATTCTTTGCTACTCTCTTGAAAAAAACACAAATATGAATAATGTCCGTTAATAATACAAATGAATAATGCTATAAAAAAATTTTCTTACTATAGTAAATAGCTTCTTTACAAATTATCTAAAAATTAGTACACTAACAAAGTTATCGCTTTTTTCTAAATTATTTGACTATTTTCAACATTTATCTAAAAGCAGGAGGATTATATGAATTTATTTCGAAAAAAAGCTGTTGCTACAAGCACATCTACCTCTTTAAATCGGGTGCTGGGTGCTTTTGACCTAACAATGCTTGGTGTTGGTGCCATTGTAGGAACAGGTATATTTGTTTTAACAGGGGTAGCTGCTGCTGAATATGCAGGACCTGCGCTTATTCTTTCCTTTATTATAGCAGGATTAGCCTGTACATTTGCTGCATTATGTTATTCAGAATTCGCTTCAATGATCCCAGAATCAGGAAGCGCTTACACATATAGTTATGTTGCGTTTGGAGAAATTATTGCATGGATATTAGGATGGGATTTAGTCCTCGAATATGGTTTGGCTTCTGCTGCTGTTGCTAGCGGTTGGTCTGGCTATTTCCAAGGATTATTAAGCGGATTTGGCATTCATCTTCCTACGTTTATGACCAGTGCTTTTAATTCAGATGCAGGCACTTTTGTAGATGTACCTGCTATTCTTATTGTTTTTATCATTACATTAGTATTAACTCGCGGTGTACAGGAATCTTCCAAATTAAATATTATAATGGTTATTATTAAATTGGCTGTTGTACTATTATTTATTGCAGTTGGTGTGTGGTATGTCAAACCAGCTAACTGGGTGCCATTTACACCATATGGTTTCTCTGGTGTAACAACTGGTGCTGCTGTTGTTGTTTTTGCATACTTCGGATTTGACGCCGTTTCAACAGCTGCTGAAGAAGTAAAAAATCCACAGCGAAATTTGCCAATTGGCATTATCTCTGCATTAGCCATTTGTACATTTCTTTATATTGTTGTTTCCCTTATCTTAACTGGGATTGTCCCTTACACAGAATTAAATGTTAAAGATCCAGTTGCTTTTGCTTTAAATTTCATCAACCAAAACTGGGCTGCTGGTTTTGTTTCATTAGGTGCTATTATTGGGATAACAACTGTGTTAATGGTAATGATGTTTGGACAAACTCGTTTGTTTTATGCAATCAGCAAGGATGGGCTGCTGCCAAAAGGACTGCAAAAGGTTAGCTCTAAAAGACAAGTTCCTATTGTAAGCACATGGGTTACCGCTGCTTTAGTAGCAATCTTTGCAGGATTTGTGCCATTAAATCAACTAGCTGAATTAACAAATATCGGCACGCTTTTTGCTTTTTCAGCCGTTTCCCTTGGAATTCTTGTGTTAAGAGTAAAACAGCCAAATTTAAAGCGGGGATTCAAAACGCCGCTCGTGCCTTTTATTCCAGCACTCGCTATTATCTTCTGCGTTTACTTAATGCTGCAGCTTAGCACATTTACATGGCAAGGCTTTGGCGTTTGGTTAGTGATTGGATTAGTGATTTATTTCCTACATGGATATAGACATAGTAAGTTAAATCAAAAAAATAAAATCTAAAAAAGCATCGGTCCATTGCGGCCGATGCTTTTTTCCTTCTGCAACTTTTTAGTTGTTTGGTCTCTTAAAGGGCCACCAATTTGCTTCGCCAAAGTTTTTGACCATAACTGGTATAAATAGCGGCAGAATAATGCACGCATATAAAGCTAAACCAATTAGAACAATGCTGGCAATTTGCAGTAATGAAAGCATTCCTGAAGGCATCATGGCAGCAAATGTCCCTCCAAGAATTACCGCGGCTGAAAGAATGACAGTTCCCATTTTTTTCATTGCTTCCAACATCGCCTCTTTTATAGACAAATCGCGATACTCATTAAAACGATCCATTAAAAAGATGCTATAGTCCACACCCAGTGCTATTAAAATAACAAATCCGAAAAATGGCACTGCCCAACTAATGCCTGAATATCCAATTAAATTTACATAAATTGCTTCATTTATTCCCATTGCTGTATAAAAGGCTAAAATTAAAGATCCAATAATATATGCTGGCATAATGATAGAACGGAATAAAAAAATTAAAATAATCGAAATGCCGACAAGCATTAAAACAACCGTTCTAGAATAATCCTGATTAGACATTGTCCGCAAATCTGTATTAGTGCTAGTAATCCCACCTATTGCCACTTTGGCGTTCTCCAATTTTGTTCCTTTTGTCACACGCTCTACTGTATTTTTTATATCATCGACTTGGTTCATTGCTTCATTAGAATAAGGATTTGCAGCAAATATTACGTCAAATGTCATCAACTTGCGGTTTTTTGACAAGTACGTATCAATTGACTGCGCAAAATCTTTGCTTTTTAATACTTCTTCCGGCAAATAAAAGCTATCTTTGTCATTTTCCGATAAACCAGATAAATAATCTGTTGCTGATCCGATTCCTTCTGAAACCTTCCCTAAACCTTCTGCACTTTGGTCAAGACCATTTGATAATTCATTAATTTGACTGCCAATATTATCAAAACCATTCAATAATTGTTTTTGTCCATCGTTAACATCCTCTAAGCCTTTTGTTAGCTTTGGCATATTAGAAACAATTGTTCCTTGTCCATCTGCCAACTGATCAAAAGCTGACTTTTGTTTTTTTATCCCTGCAATTAACTGCTCTAAACCTGAACCAAGAGACGCTTGATTTTTTAGCACTTCACTATATCCATTATTTGCTTCTGCCATTCCGGACTGAAGCTGCTGCAGGCCATCATTCAATTGATTAATGCTTGCTGCTATAGTTGGCAGTTGCTCCTGCGACGTTAAGACTCCTTGTTTAATCCCTTGGTAAGTTGTTTCTTCATTTAATCCAGCGTATTTTTGTTCTAAATAAGTAAAGGATTCTCCAGGAATTTGATTGATGCCTTTTGATAATTCTTCCACTCCTGCACCTAATTTTTGATATTGGGATACAATTGTCGTTAAATTATTCTCTATTTTCTCATAACCTGGCTTTAGCTTTTTATGTGCTGCCAATAACTGATTTGCCCCCGACTCCGCGTCTTCCAGCCCTTTAATAATTTGATCAGATCCTGCTGCTCCTTGGCGAATTCCGTCTTCTATTTTCCCTAAATTTGTCTGAACTTCTGTTAAGCCCGATTGAATATCAGATGTACCGCTAATTAAATCATTGATGCCATCTGTTGCACTATTTAGCTGTGGAGCTGATTTAGAAAGCTCGCTTCCAGCATCATCGAGCCCTTCCTTAATCTTATCAATGCCCTCTTTGCCTTCTCCAAGTCCCTCTTCTAAGTCTTTAGCCTGCTTGGATAAATATAACTCTTCAATTGGTTCCCCTGTTGGCCGTGTAACCGATCGAACCTTATCCACAAGCTTCACTTTTTCTAATTCTTTGCTGATATTTTCTGCCAAGGCCATATATTCTGCCGAATTCATTTCTTCATCATTTTTTATTACAACAGTTGTTGACATCGCTTCTCCAGGGCCAAAACTGTCAGCAATTGCATTAAATGCTTTGATGGAAGAAACATCATCTCCCACTTCATCTAATGAATTAAATGAGAGCTTTCCATCGTATGTAACAAGAAATGGTACACATACAATTGCTACAATCACCAAGGCAATAAGGGGGCGCTTTAATGAAAATCTGCCCGCAATCTCCCATAATTTACTATCACTATGGCCTGCTGCTCCTTTTGATGGCCAAAAAATCTTATGCCCTAATACAAGCATAAAAAATGGCACAACTGTAAACAAGGCAATAAGCAATAAAGCAACTCCTACAGCTACTGCTGATGCAGATTGGTATAATTTAAATTGAGAAAAACCAATGGCTGCAAATCCGATCATAACAGCAATGCCGCTAAAGAACACGGTTCGCCCCGCATTTTTATATGTTTCTGCTATTGCTTCCACAATGCTTTCTTCATGCTGCAATTCTTCTTTAAAGCGTGATATTAAAAGAATGCAATAATCTGTACCTATTCCAAATAATACAGCTACTAAAAAGATTTGCGTATAATTAGAAATCGGAAAGTTGAATTGATCCACTAATAACGCTACAATCGATTGCGAAGCCAAATAAGAAACTCCAACTGTTATAAGAGGAATTAGAGGAGCCACAACAGAACGGAAAACGATTAATAAAACAGCCAAAATAAAAACAACCGTAATTCCTTCTGTTTTCTTTAGACCTTCTTCTGAACTTTTCGTCAAATCAAGATCAATCATCCAATTACTCGTATAATAATGCTCGACATCAAACTCTTTAATCTCATTATATAAAAGATCATTTAACTCTTCTGCTTCTCTGTCATTCCAGCTGACAGAAAGAGAAACCAGAATTGTTTTTCCGTCTTTTGCCACAAGTTGATCTTTTAAATCCGCATCTTTAAAGTGTGTTAATATGTCTGTAATTCCGATTTGCTTTTTATTTTTTTCTAATTTTTCTACTGCCCTTTTGGCTTCTGCTATTTCCTTGTCTGTCAGTTTTTTATCATCATGAAACACAAGAGCAACCGTAGACTGGTCTCCTGCGCTTTTTTGATTTTGAATTTCCTCTATTAATCTGCTTGCCTCAGAAGAGCTATATGTGCTAGGTGCGCTAACTTTCCCTTTTTCTCTTACAAGATCAGCTATATTGGGTGCTGCCATAAATAAAGCGACAATAATAATGATCCAAATAACAGGAATAAACCATTTACCCTTTAATATGGTTCTCACAACTTCTCCTCCCTATGAGTTTCTTTGCTTTCATCAATTAAGCGATCTAATTTTTCAAAGGTAGCCAAAAATGTTTGGATTTCATCATCATTAAATTGATTAATAATCGATTCTACTAGACGCTGAATACGTTCTTCCATTTTAAGAAATACCGTTTCTCCCTTTGCTGTCAGTGTCAAATAGACGACTCTTCTGTCCTTTTCATCTCTTGTACGATTAATTAATTCTCTTTCAAACAGACGATTAATAATAGAAGTAACCGCGCTTTTATTTACACCGAACACCTGAGCCAATTCAGAGGATGTGCATGAGGTGACCTGATGAATATAGCGCATGGTATAATGCTGCTCACATGTTAGGGTGTCTCCTATTTCCATGCGAATTAGATAATCAAGCTTTCGATTGACAGAAAAATTAATATCCACATAACGATCTACTACTTCTTTTATATGATATCTAGTAATAAGAACCCGCCTCTCCATTATTTAGTTAAAACTCTTAACTATTAAACAGTTTAACTAATCAATCATTTTTATGTCAATAACATTTCTTATATTTTTAGCTGCGCGTTCATACCTTATGCCTTTTCTTTATGCTATAATGTATCGCAAATATAGCGCATGCTTTAGGGGGAGAATTAAATGTTTGAAATAACTAATACATTGATGGAAGCACTAGGAATAGAAATAAAGGAAGTGAAAAAGGATGGAACTTGCATCGCTACCATGCCAGTTGATCACCGCACTAGACAGCCATTTGGCTATTTGCATGGCGGAGCATCTGTTGCACTTGCCGAAACAGTGGCAAGTCTTGGTGCAGCAAGCTTAGTTGATCTGCAATCAGAAGCGGTCTTCGGCCAAGAAATAAACGCCAATCATATTCGCTCTAAAAAAGACGGAATCGTTACAGCCATTGCAACAGTCATCCATAAAGGCAGAACAAGCATGATCTATGAAACAAAAATTATTGATGAACAGGAACAATTAATCAGCATTTCCCGCTGTACTATTGCCGTTGTAGCTAAACGAAGATAATGAGCAGCATAAAAAAAGGATGAAACTATGGTAAAGTTTCATCCTTTTAGAGTGTCGAGAATCTCTTTAGATTCTTGATACTCTGAGAGGCTTTAGCTATCCATTAGCTAAGCCTCTTTTTTTTACTATTTTATTTCTTTAATGGCAGGGGGATTATCTAGCACTGTATCCATATAATTTCTGCCCCATTTATACATGCTGCCAAGAATAGGCATTAAACTTTCGCCTTCTTTTGTTAAAGAATATTCTACTTTCGGAGGAACAACAGGATATACCACTCTTTTTACAATCTGATCTTCTTCTAATTCCCTCAGCTGATTCACAAGCATTCTTTGAGTAATCCCTGGAATCAAAGCTTTTAACTCGCCAAATCTTTTCGTTCCCTCTAGCCCTAAATGCCAAAGTATCAACATTTTCCATTTACCGCCAATAATGCTTAATGTCAATTCTTTTTCGCAGTTAAATTCTTTGTTTTCCATTCTTCCCATAAAGAAGCCTCCATTCCCTTTATAGCACATAGTATACTTTTTGACACTATATAAAAAAAAAGTGCGTACTTACTTAAAAGAATTATAAGACGTATAATCAGTTTTGTACAGAAAATGCATAAATAAGCAATTTAGTTTTGGATAAACTAAATTTCTACAATAAAAAGGAGTGTGCAGATAATGAAATTACAATTAGCTTTAGACTTAGTAAATATTCCACAAGCAATTGAGGTAGTCTCACAAGTACAGGAATATGTAGATGTTGTAGAAATTGGTACGCCTGTAGTAATAAATGAAGGCTTAAATGCTGTTAAACAATTAAAAGAAGCATTTCCTAATACAACTGTATTAGCTGATTTGAAAATTATGGATGCTGCTGGCTACGAAGTAAGTCAAGCTGTTTCACATGGTGCAGATATTGTAACTATCCTTGCTGTTGCAGAAGATGAGTCTATTAAAGGGGCAGTAGCAGAAGCAAAAAAACAAGGAAAAGAAATCCTTGTAGATATGATTGCAGTGAAAGATATTAAAACACGTGCAAAAGAATTAGATGAATTTGGTGTAGATTATATTTGTGTTCATACAGGCTATGATCTGCAAGCAGTAGGAAAAAATTCTTTTGATGATTTAAAAGCAATTAAAAGTGTTGTAAAGAACGCAAAAACTGCTGTTGCAGGTGGAATTAAACTGGAAACATTACCAGAAGTTATTGCAGCTCAACCTGATTTAGTTATCGTTGGTGGTGGCATTACTGGCCAAGAAAATTTAAAAGAAACAGCCTCTCAATTCAAAGAACTTATCGCACAAGGTTAATGCATGATGAAAACAAGCGAGTATTTACAAGAAGTGCTGAAAGAGCTGAACCAAGCATCTAAACTTGTATCTGATAACGATTTAGAAGAATTAGTAACCGGGATTCTCTCTGCAAAAAAAGTACTCGTAGCGGGTTCTGGAAGATCTGGATTTATGCTAAAGTCATTTGCAATGCGAATGATGCATATGGGGATTGATGCATATGTTGTCGGTGAAACCGTAACAGCTAATTTTGAAAAAGAAGATTTGCTGATTATCGGTACCGGATCTGGGGAAACGAAAGGACTTGTTTCGATTGCAGAAAAAGCAAAAACGATTGGCGGAAAGGTAATAGCAGTGACTATCTTCCCTGAATCTACGGTTGGAAACTTGGCAGATTACGCAGTCAAGCTTCCAGGTTCACCAAAAGATAAAACAGACAGCGATTTTTCTACCATCCAACCTATGGGCTCTCTATTCGAGCAACTTTTATTGCTTGTTTTAGACAGTGTCATTTTAAAGTTTATGGAGAAAAAAGGACTAGATTCTAATATAATGTATGGAAAACATGCTAACTTAGAATAATAACTAGGAGAAGAGATACCTTAAAAGATAGGTGATTTCTTCTCCTATTTTAAGGCACTTTAGTAGATTTATAATAGAATTTCTTTTATATTAAAGTTTAATGTTAACAAAGGAGTGTTTTAAATGGCATCACTTAAAGGAAAAACAGCATTAATAACAGGTGCTGGCAGAGGAATTGGCCGTGCAACTGCCATTGCCCTTGCAAAAGAAGGCGTTCATCTTGGCTTAGTTGGATTAACATCAGCTAATTTAGAAAAAGTAGCAGAAGAGGTAAAACAATATGGCATAAACGTTTCTATTGCAACGGCCGATGTAGCAAATAATGAATCTGTTATCAAGGCAGTAAACCATGTAACAAGTGAATTGAAGCAAATAGATATTTTGATCAACAACGCTGGCACTGCTAAGTTTGGCGGATTTCTTGACCTTTCTACAGAAGATTGGGAAAAAATTATCCAAGTAAATCTTCTCGGTACATACTATGTAACAAAAGCAGTTCTTCCAGGAATGATTGAAAGAAAATCTGGAGATATTATCAATATTTCTTCATCAGCTGGCCAAAAAGGAGCCCCTGTTACAAGTGCATACAGTGCCTCTAAATTTGCTGTATTAGGATTAACAGAATCACTAATGCTTGAAGTGAGAAAACATAATATTCGTGTAACAGCACTTACGCCAAGCACAGTCGCTACAGACTTAGCAATTGAAACCAATTTAACAGATGGAAATCCAGAAAAAGTTATGCAGCCTGAAGATTTAGCTGAATTTATGGTAGCACAACTAAAATTAAACTCCCGTGTATTTATTAAAACAGCTGGTATGTGGTCAACAAATCCGTAAACAATAAAAAAAGTAACCTGTCATTCTCTTGACAGGTTACTTTTTTATCATCATACCGCTTCCAAAAAAAGTAGTGAAAACGACTCTCCTAAATTGGTGCACAAATATTAAGTTTCAAACTGGATTGTTACACCATATATTGAACAACATCCCCTGATTCATTCACATAATCAATAACAGATTTATTTGTCTGAAGATTAATAGATAATGTACAGTACTTATCGTCCTTTTTCCAAGATAGGAGAATTTCATCGTTTGCAGATTCTAATACCTCAAACTCTCCATTAAATGCATCATAGTCATTTCTGAAACGTATAAGTGTTAATAATCTCTGTACTACTTCTTTGCCAAGCGACTCTTCGATTTCCTCCAAACTAAAGTTATGGCGGTTAATTTCACGGCCTTCGCCTGTTTTTTGGACATTTTCTACATCATTTTCTCCGGCAAGAAGTCCTACATAATATACTTGAGGAACACCTGGTGCAAAGAATTGGATTGCCCTTGCTGCTAAGTATGCATCATCATCACAATTAAGGACAGAATAATACGAACATCTAATTTGATGAACATCAAATCCATCTTCTGCTTTATGCTCATCTGATAATATAAGACTAAGGTTAGAGCCTCTTTCTAAGCAGACATCCACTAATTTTCTCGCCTCTTTTGTATCAATAAGATCATCCATATCTGGTTTAACTGGGATGCCATCATGACAATCAAGCATTGTAAACTGTTTATGGGGACGAGTTTTTAAGTAATCAAGCAATTCATTGCTAGACTTATTAACTAATGTATCAAGAATTCTGTATGGCAAAATAAAATCATAAATCCAACATCCATGCTCTGCTAATTTATATTGAATCGAATAATGGGAATGAACTTCAGGAAGCAATTCAATGTCTAGTGAATCAGCTAGTTCCATAATCCAGTCAAGGAATTCATATATTTCTGGTTCAACGAAAAAGCAGCTCGTACCAAGTTTTTTAATAACATAACCTACCGCATCTAGTCTGACTATTTTCACATTTTGCTCTTTAAAATTAACAAAGAAGTCTGTAAGCAGCTGTTTTACTTTTTCAGATTTAATATCTAAATCAATTTGTTCAGAAGGATCTGTTTTTCCAAATGTTGTCCAAACCTTCTCTTCTTCACCAGTTTCTTCAATAGTAAAAGTGGAGTATGGCAAAGGTCTACGCAAAAACATTTTATCAATATCTTCTTGAACAGGCTGTCCATCTTCCCAAAGTTTATCTAATGTAATAAATAAATCTGCATATTCAGATTTCCGCCCTTTTTGAAGAAAATCTTGAAAATAAGCTGACTGTCTAGAAATATGATTAACCATTAAATCAACCAATACATCAAAATTTTCTCCTATTTTTCTAATGTCTTCCCATGTGCCAAAACTCGGTTCAATTTCTAAATAGGTTAATGGAGCAAATCCCCTATCTCCTGAAGATGGGAAAGGCGGGAGAATATGAACCCCTCCTTTAAAAATATCAGAAAAATGCTTTAAAAGTACTTGATTAAGAGTTTTTAAATCTCCACCTAATGAATCTGGGTATGTAATAAGCTGTACTTGATTTTTCACTGCCATTATTAATTCCTCCTAATATCCATACATTTGTTGGATTACTTCAAGTTTTGGCAAATCTACTACTGCACCAGTGTATTTCAACTTATAAGCACTGACTGCAAAACCTAGATTTAATGCTTCTCGTATTGAATATCCTTTCACTACCGCTGTATAAAACCCAGACCAAAAGGCATCTCCTGCACCTGTTGTATCTACGATTTCTGTGGCTACTGTATTAAATTTGATAGTTTCTTCTCCATTTGAAACAATAGCACCATCTTTCCCTAATGTCATGATAACAAGCTTTGCGCCGAGTTTCAGAAATTTGTCTATTTGATTTTCTGGAGTATCTTTCCCAAATAACCTTTCTGCATCATCTTCCGAAGGTTTAATAATATCCACTTGGCTAATTATACTCTTGACATACTCTACACCATTTTCTCCCTTTTTCCATATCATTGGATGATAGTTAGGATCAAAGCATACTAGTATATTATTCTTTTTTGCTACTTCTATTACTTTTTCGATTGTATGGCGAACAGGCTCCATAGAGACAGGCCAACAAGAAAAATGAACAATTTTAGACTGCAATAACGCCTTTTCTAGCTCAGAAGTATAAGCTATTCTATAATCTGCCCCTCTGTAAAAAATCGGGATGGGCCTTGATTTGCTTTTCGTTACTACAACCATGCTTGTGGAATAATCAACTTTTTGTACACAATTTGTATTAATGCCCGCTTTTTGCAGATGATTCATTAAAAAGTCCCCTAAACCATCCTCTCCAACAGCGGACACCACTTGGGAGTTAATGCCCAAGTTTTTCACATTCATTGCAATATTGGAAGGGGAACCCCCAAAAAATTTATGATAAGCATTACTTTCAAAGTTTTCATCATAATCTTCAGATATCATATCGATAAGAAGCTCTCCTACCGTTAGGATATCATTATATTTTTCTGAAAATTCTTTTTTTCATCTAACTTGAACATAGTTATTCCTCCCAAATATATTGGCAATTATTTGCTAGGATCTATCTTTCTGTATTAATCATTCAATCTATACATCTATTCTTAGTGCTTAAACAAATTTAGATATAACTTGTGGTACCGATTCCATTTTTAAGTCAAATCAATGACTCCCTTTATAGCAAAGATTTAATGATATAAAGTAAAACTTCAATCAGTGGGGATTTTACTGCCCGTTAATGCATAATAAAAAAATTTTCAATAATTTAGAAACGATACATAATAAATGCACATTCAAAATAATATTATTTATGATACCGGTTTCATAAATAATTTATCATCTGCTTTTCTTTCTGTCAATCTCTTTTTGGTATCGGTTTCATAAAATTATATAGAATGGATTATCTGGCAAAAAAGCAAATGGAATTAATTTCTTTAGAAAATAAATAGAAAACTATGTTCTTCTTTACTTATATGATAAAAACCTCTCATTTTTCGTGAGAGGTTTCTTATAAGAAGAGATTTAATTCATAATAATAACTTTAACTGTTTTTCTTCCCCATGCTCTTGACTTGCTGTTATTCGACATCAAAACATCAATTTTATGTCCTTTAATGGCTCCGCCAGTGTCTCCGGCAATCGCTTGGCCATAGCCTTCCACCCATACTTTTGTGCCTAATGGAATAACTGAAGGGTCAACTGCAATCAATTTCATATTTTTGTTCTTTTTTATGTTATAGCCAAGTGCAGTAAAGTCAGACTTTGTGCTCTCATGACTATAGGCCGTTGCAGTCACATACAACGTTTTGCTGCTATTGCTATTACTTGAGGTGCTGTTTGCAGCACTTTTCATGCTAGTTTTTTCGGCAGTCGCAGCCTTTCTGCTGCCACTTTTTGTAGATGCAGCGGCAACATTTGTTTTTGTGCTTACGGTTTCCTCTTCAGATTCCTTCGCTTTAGCAAGTGCTTCCTTTCTTGCCTTTGCAGCTTGTTCTTGCTTCTTCAAATTAATTTGTTCCTGTTTAATTTGCTGCTGGATTGCTGACTTTTCGTTTTCGGCAAGTGTAATTTCTTTTGAAATATTATTATATTTTTCTTGTGCATCAGCAAGAGTTTGTTGTCCCTTTTGCAGATTTTTTTCCAATTCTGCTTGATTGACAGCCAATGTTTCGTATTGATCTTTTAATACTTGCTCTTGGTCTGCAATTTCCTGCTTTTCTTTTTCAATGGTTTGCAGATCCTTTTGCTGCTGTTCTAATATATCTCTATCCGTATTAAATATGACAGAAACAGCTGTTGCACGATCTAAAAAGTCAGATAAGTCTTCTGAATTAAGAAGAACTTCTAAAAAGACATTTGTCTGGTCATTATGCTGAAGCGTAACAAGACGCTCTTTCATTACTTCTTTTCGTGCAAGCACTTTATCTTCTAATACAACAATTTCTTTTTTCTTTTTATCTATTAAGTTTTGAGTTTCTGTAATTTCTTTTTCCAAAGCAGTTATGTTTTCTTTGTTTTTTTCTGTTTCACTCTTAAGATCTGCTAAATCGCTATGTACAGCCTCAAGCTCTTTTGAAACCTCTTGTTTTTCTGCTTCTTTTTCTTGAATTAACGCTTCTTTTTTCTCTAGTGTTTCTTGATTCGTTTCTGCATGAGCCATCATAGATGTTGACAAGAATAGGATACTTGTCAGAGAAATGACTATTATTTTTTTTAAGGAACGCATCTAAAAACCCCTTTCTCTATTCTTTATAACACAAGTAAAGGGGCTTTATATTACAATTCTATTAAATTATTAAGTCATTTAGCTTAAAAATGCTACTTTAACAGAAAATTCAATCTATTAAAGCGAGATTAAAAGGTAATAAAATCCAATTATTATCCTTTTATTTCCAGAAAAATATTATTTTTCTGCCAACTGAATTTCTTGCCATTGTGCATAAATCGGCAATGCCAAGGACGTAATCCGCTATTATAAAAAAAGGATTTCATCCTCCTTCTGTTAAAAAATATCGTTTGGAAAATTTCATCCTTTTTCTTTCCCTCTACTATTTTCCCTATATAATAAAAAGTAGTTTATGGTTATCTTAAAGATAAGGAAGTGTTGATTCATGCTGCGGCCTCTTTTAGCAAAAAACATTATTGCCGAAGTACAAAAATGCTTAAATGAAGATCTGATTATTACAGATATAAATGGAACCATTATTGCAAGCACAAATGAAAATAGAATTGGTGCTTTCCATGAAGGAGCACTTATTTGTTCAAAAAAACAAACAAAAATCATTATCACATATAAAGATGAAAAGATATTAAAAGGAGTCAAATCAGGGATTAATCTCCCTGTTTTTTTCAGACAGCAAATTATTGGAGTAATTGGCATAACAGGAGATCCTCAGAGCGTCTCTCCATATGGGGAAATCATTCAAAAAATGACCGAATTGCTTGTGAAAGAAAGCTATTACTCTGAACAAATAGAAAGAGAAGCCCGCACGTTAGAAGCCTTTGTTTTTGATTGGATTCAACCAAAAGAGTGGTCCGAAACCTTTCAGAATCAAGCAGAGTTATTAGGCATTGATTTGCATATAGACAGACAAATAATTATTTGCCATTACTTGAGCGGAACAAAGGATTTAATGGAAACTAATATATTGCAAGAGATCCAACAAACATTCAAAAGGACCGTACATGATATTTTTGTGCGCTGGGGAAATCAGCATTTTGTTTTGCTCTATGCTGTTAATCAAAAGGACAACAACAAAGAGCGTACCTTGCATTTTTTTAAGCAGCTTCAATCATATCTGCAGGAGAAATATTCCTTACATACATCATTTGGGATTGGCCAAACAGTTTCTCCCCATCATGTTTTTCAATCTTTTAAACAAGCAGAGCGCGCTTTAAGTGTGGCACAAAAAACAACTTCTATTATATTTGATGATCAATTGCTTCTTGACATGTGTCTAGAGGATATAAAAAGAGAGACACGCATAGAATTTGTTAATCGCACCATAAAAAAAATAATGCAAGATGCTGAATTGCTTTCCACATTGCAGACATTTTTATCAGAAAATCAATCCTTTAAACAAACAGCACAAAAGCTGCATATTCATATCAACACCCTTCATTACCGCCTAAAACGGATAGAGGAGTTGACAAAACTGAATCCAAAAAACTTTCAGGATTTGACTACTCTCTATCTGGCTATACATTTTTTGGATGATTATCTAAAAAAAACATAATGAAATCGCTTAAATTTCAGCTGTTTATCTATAGGAAAACGATTTCCGATTTTTTATTATTAATACAGATGGGTGGGAAAGATTACGAATTTTGCTTTTCATCCTAATGACTGGAGGGATGATACATTGATAACAAAGGAAATAAAGGCATTATTTTGCGATATAGTTGGAGCAAACAATTATGATGACACAAAGGTTGGTCGCCTTGTTTATTCCTATGATGCAACACCGAAATACCAAGCAATGCCAGAAGCAGTTATTGCACCCAAAAATGCAGCAGAAGTATCTGCCATTATAAAAATATGCAACAACTATAAAATTCCGATTGTGCCAAGAGGCTCTGGAACCAATCTTTGTGCGGGAACCTGTCCAACAGAAGGAGGAATTGTTCTTCTTTTTAAACATATGAACTCCATTTTAGAAATTGATGAAGAAAATTTAACGGTAACAGTCGAACCTGGCGTTATTACATTAGATATGATTGCAGCCGTTGAAAAGAAAGGGCTGTTTTATCCTCCTGATCCAAGTTCAATGAAAATATCCACCATTGGCGGCAATATTAATGAAAACTCTGGGGGATTAAGAGGTCTTAAATACGGTGTTACCCGAGATTATGTCATGTCTCTAGAAATTGTTCTGCCGAATGGAGATATTATTCAAACAGGAGGAAAACTGGCAAAAGATGTAGCTGGCTATGATTTGACGCGTCTGTTTGTCGGCTCTGAAGGAACTCTTGGAATTATAACAAAAGCAACATTAAAGCTAATCCCAATGCCAGAAGCAAAAAAAACTATGCTTGCACTTTACCAGGACTTAGAGGCAGCTGCAAGAAGTGTTTCTAAAATTATTGCTAATAAAATTATTCCAACCACATTGGAATTTTTAGATCAGCCGACATTAAAAGTGGTGGAAGACTTTGCCCAAATCGGGCTTCCGACAGATGTTAAGGCCGTCCTTCTGATTGAACAGGATGGTCCACTAGAAATAGTCGAACAAGATATGAAAAAAATAGCAGATATTTGCACAGCAGAGAAAGCTATATCCGTCCAATTAGCGCAATCCGCAGAGGAAGCAGAAAATCTGCGCACAGCGCGACGCTCCGCTTTGTCTGCTCTAGCAAGATTAAAACCTACTACTATTTTAGAAGATGCTACCGTTCCTCGTTCTGAAATCGCGAAAATGGTTGCAGCTATAAATGAAATCGCCAAAAAGTACAGCCTTGATATATGCACATTTGGGCATGCTGGCGATGGAAATCTTCATCCAACCTGTACAACTGATGTACGCAATCAGGAGGAAATCGAAAGAGTCGAACAAGCTTTTGCGGAAATTTTTCAAAAAGCGGTAGAGTTAGGTGGAACTATTACAGGAGAACATGGTGTTGGCATGATGAAGGCGCCTTATCTTCATTTAAAACTTGGAGAAGCAGGCATAAACGCTATGAAAGCAATGAAGCAGGCATTTGATCCAAACAATATTATGAATCCTGGCAAAATTTTTGCAAAAGATACAAGAAAACGGGTGGTGGTGGCAAAGTGACAGCAGACAAAGAACAAAAAGCAATGCAAAAGCAATTTAAAGAGCGGCTTAATGAAGATGATCTTCTCAACTGTATGCGCTGTGGTTTTTGCCTTCCTACTTGCCCTACCTATATTGAATCTGGTTATATGGAATCCCATTCTCCTCGTGGAAGATTGGCCATTATGAAAGCTGTGGCGGATGGTTTGATCGAACCAGATGAAGATGTCGAGCGTTCCCTTAATATGTGTTTAGGCTGCAGAGCGTGCGAACCAGTTTGTCCATCCGGTGTCAATTATGGACATCTTTTGGAAGAAGTGCGTGATATTATCAATCAAAACAAAAAGCATTCCCTTCCTGTAAGAACGGTGCGCAAAATTGTATTTGACGGACTATTCCCTTATAAAAACCGCATGCAGTCATTAACAGGACTAATTGGCTTTTATCAGCGCTCAGGACTGCAAAATATGGTTCATGCAACAGGGCTGCTAAAACTTTTGCCAGAGAGCCTTTCTTCGATGGAAAAAGTTCTTCCTGCCATTCCAACAAAAAAAGAAATGAAAAATCGCCCAACCCATCTTTTGGCACATCTTAAAACCAAAAAACGGGTAGCCTTCTTTTCTGGATGTTTGATGGATACGATGTTTATGAAAACAAATGATGCAACATTAAAGCTTTTGCAGCTTGCCGGATGCGAAATCGTTATTCCAGCAAATCAAGCATGCTGCGGGGCGCTGCATGGACATAGCGGCGAAAAGGCGACAGCCAAAAAGCTAGCCAAACAAAATATTGCTGCATTTGAATCCCTTCAAGTAGATTATATTATTACAAACGCCGGCGGGTGCGGGGCTTTTTTAATGGATTATGACCATCTTCTAAAAGACGATCAGGAATGGGCTGAACGAGCCAAAAAGTTTACAGATAAATTGCAGGATATATCCAAGATTTTAGTAGACTTGGAGTTCCACAAAAGAGCGCATTTGCAGCTGCCTCATCAAGTGATTACATATCAGGATTCTTGTCATTTGCGCAATGTGATGAAAACATCCTCTAATCCCCGGACATTGATAAAAGCAATCGATAATATCAAATATTGCGAAATGAAAAATGCAGACAGCTGCTGCGGCTCTGCCGGAATATATAATATTGTAGAATCAGAAATGTCCATGAAAATTCTAGACAGGAAAATGCAATCAGCAAAGCAAACAGAAGCAAAAACAATTGTAACCGCAAATCCCGGCTGTTTGCTGCAAATGAAATTAGGCATAGAGCGGGAAGGATTAACTGATAAAGTGCGGGCTGTTCATATCGCCGATTTGCTGTTGGAAGCATATTTACAGCCTGTTTCTCACTAAATGCATCTTCTATATAAAGCTATATCCACTTTCCTCTTAATTCATGGAGAAATTTTTCTTCTAAAAAAGTTAAAACAATCCATGTGGGTGGACAGGATATAGCTTTCCATTAACAGCAAAAGAAATTCGGCCTGTTTCTTCTGAGACTACAAGCACAAGGGCATCTGTCTGCTCACTTAATCCAATGGCGGCCCGATGCCTTGTTCCTAATTTCTGTTCTCCCCTATACTGCTTAGATGTGGGAAAAATATTACCCGCAGACACAATGGTATTCTGCTCAATCAATACTCCTCCATCATGAAGAGGGTTGCCATTATAAAAGATAGCTTCTATCAGCGAATAGGACAGGTTTGCGTTCATTGAAACCCCTGAATGAATAAATGCTTCCACATTATCCCGTCTTTTAATGGCAATTAGCCCTCCATGCCTTCGATTGGATAAATGCTGAACGGCCACCGTTAATGCATCGACTTCATTTGTAAAAGGCTGAAGATATGTTTTTAGGTAATGGCTTGCTGCCGTTGCATGAATAAGGCCAAAGATAACATTCATTTCTTCAAAATCATTTAATATGCAGCAGCTGGACTTCTCTATCATTTTTTCTAGTGCAAGCAGTCGCTCCAATAATTGTTTAATCTGGACTTTCAACATATCTTGTATGGCATCTGGCAGCTCCACTTTACTAACTTCCACAAAAACACCCGCTTTTTTTCCTCTTAACTTTTCCTTTGCCAAGAATTTTATTCTTCTTATAAAAAGATAGAGGCATTCTCTAAAGACTAACTCCTTACTTTTCTTATTTAATTTTCAGCACTATTTCAATAAGCTTGGGAATAGTGCTAAAAAGGTTGTCTCTGATTAAAAAATTAGGAACTTTTATTTCATTATTATATCGTTTATGAAAAATATGGGCAGCAGCAGGTGATATGGGCGGAATAAGCCAAGCCCAATTCCCAGTAATTTCTCTCCCCTTGTTCTTCTTTTTGCTCAAATATTTTAAACTGCTGTGCCGCTGTATGATGATCGACTATCGTTACCCCATGCTCGCGAAAAGAGTGCAGTACCGCAATATTTAATTCTACTAATGCTTTGTCCTTCCAGAGTGAGGCATTTTTACGCTGATCCAACTCCAGTACAGCTGCTACTTTTGGCAGCATATTATAGCGAGTATCATCAGCAAAATTCCTTGCCCCTATTTCTGTTCCCATATACCAGCCATTAAATGGAGCTACTGTATAATGAATGCCTCCTATTTCTAGACGCATATTTGCAATAATTGGAACCGCATACCATTTCAGCCGCAAATCTCGGAATGACGGAATTTCTGGATGGCAAATGGGGACTTCTAAAACCAGTTCTTCTGGAATAGCAAACCATTGTGGCTTCTCTCCATTTATTTGCACTACTAATGGAAGCACATCAAAATGCGTTCCTTGTCCTTGCCAGCCTAGCTCCTGACAATATTTAGTGAATGCCAATGAATCAGGATCTCCCACTATGCCATTTCCTGTGCAATATCCAGCATATCTGATCAATTGATGATTAAAAATGCGAATATTCATTCGCTCTGCTGCCTGATGAAAAATTGTAATGGTCGGTTTAATTTTCCCGCCATTTGTGGCATATTGAATATGCTCAAAAAAGGCCTCTTTAATATCTGCAACTGTAGCTGCTTTTCGTTTATCTATTACATGCAGCGTATCCCAAAACAATCTTCCAATACAGCGATTATTATTGCGCCAAGCCATCTTCGCTCCATATATAAGTTCTTCCGTTGTATGGATATAATGCCCCTTAGCCTTTACATCTGCTTCTATTCACTGTAAGCGTCTTCTAATCTGTTGTTCCTTTTTATTTAATTCTTTGTAGCATTCTTTAATAAATGCTGTCGCTTTATGAATGATATCTTCTTGTTCACTATTCAAAAAAGTCCTCCTATATCCCAGTCAGTCGCGCCTCCATAAAGTGAAACTTCAATCAGTGGAGGTTTTCCACGTCCCCCACTGATTGTTAGTTGAACCAATCAGGCCTTTACTCAGCAAGTTTCTCCTCACCTAGATTTCTCGTTTTCTCTCATAATCCCTTAGTTGGGGTATTACTGCCCATTAAATAGCGATAAATAATTTTTTCCTTTGCTTTTGCATTATTTTTTGCAATCGCAAAAAATGCTTTTCATTATAGATGAAATGCTGCTTAGCACAAAGCCAATTTCTGTTGTACAGCTTTGCCTAAATCTTGCCGTAATGCTGCAATTAATTTTTTTCATATTTTTTATTGTTTCTTTTAGTCTGTCTAATTGCTGCAGTCGAAGTACAATAGACTTCGTTTGGTTAGTATCAACAACTGCTGGTGTTCTTTAATTATTCGTTGCACATCAACAGTTGCTAATGAATAATACAATGTATTCACTCCTTAGAAAAATACAGAATAGAGAAAAACCAGAACAGATTATTACATGCCTGTTCTGGTCTCTCGTTTTTATAAAGAATAATGCAATACTTCCAATACTTTCTTGAGCTGATCTACAGGAATCTGTCCCGGTGCCGAGGCTTTTTTTGCTGCCGCAAATGTTACCGCAGACCCAAACAACTCTCCTGCCATGCGGCTGATTGATCCTGTTCCTGCCATCGCCATCGTAATGATAGGCCCCTTTGCATACTGTTTTTTCATCGTATTAGTTGCATCTAATAATGTAATAACATCTGCTTCATTTTTTGGCATCACTGCTATTTTGGGCAAATCAGCCCCTAAATTCTGTGCTTGGACAAGTCTTTTTATTATTTCTTCTTTTGATGGCGTATGCTGAAATTCATGATTGGATATAATGACTGCCACCTTTTTATGATGGGCAAATTCCACCAGCTCTTTTATGTATGTTTCCTCCTGAAATAGCTCTATATCAATGAAATCAACCATATCTGTTTCCACAGCTGCTTTATTTAATGCAAAATAAGCAGTTGTTCCTAATTCACATTCTCCGCCCTCTTTTGCGCTTCTAAAGGTAAAAATCAGCGGCGTATCTGGAATTATTGCTTTAATTTGTTCTAACGCTTCTATAACCCCTGCTTTATCCAACCGCTCGAAAAAATCAACACGCCATTCGATGATATCTATATTTAATGTTTTTAAAAGAGCTGCTTCTTCCTTTAATTGCTGCACGGTTTGTCCAATCAGCGATACACAGATTTTTGGCATTCCTTCTCCAATAACAACATCCTTAACTTTCAATAACTTTCCCATTCTTATTCACTCCACTTTCAGAGATTAATAGACAACATTTATATATCTATATTCACTGATTTTTACATCAGCCATCCGAATTCTCCTACTTATTTTGCATCATCTAAATCCCTGGCCAGCTTTAATGATTCTACAATATAATCTGCCACTTCCTCTATTTCCTGCTGATCTGTCAGCACCTTTAAATGATGATCAGTATAAATTTGTTTTCTTTCATAAAATAATGTCTCCATCTCTTCCAAAGATTTTCCTTGTAAAATCGGTCTGCTGTCAATAATCATATGAAGTCTTTCTTTCCAGCTTTCCCAAGTTAAATCTAAATAAATGACGATACAGTTTTCTAAGCAAGCTTTTTTGATCTCCTCTTGTAAAAAAGAGCCTCCACCTAATGAAATAATATGAAGCTTTCTTTTACATAAATTAATAATCAATTCTTTTTCCTTTTCCCGGAAGGTTTTTTCTCCCAACTGTTCAAAAATTTTCGATACAGGCATCCCGTATTCTTTTTCTATCTCTTGATCTGCATCAATAAAATCCCGATATAATTTTTTTGCCACCGCTTTGCCGATGCTTGTTTTTCCTACTCCCATAAAGCCAATAAATACAATGCTTTTTTCTTTTAATGAATCGTTTCGATTAGCCAAAAGGAAAGCCTCCCATATCTTTGTCCAAAATATAATGATCCTAAATTTTCTTTCCTTAATTATAAGTCAAATAAATACTTTATCATAGAACTTAAATCAAGAATAACTGCATAATATTATGCATATGGATAAAAAGAACAATGCAGCAAGGAGCAAGTTTTTACAGTTGTCAAACTCTCCTTTCCTCTTTTGTCTTCTCATTTACAATTTAACATTTTCATTTTCTATTATTGATTTCTTCCCTCCTTTTTCAGCTTTTTTCTTCTTTTTTATAAAAAATAGCTGTTATTAGTAATTTTACAATTAAGGAAAAACTCCTTTATTTATAATAATTATAAAATAGTATTGATTTTTTAATTATAGATGATATTATTATGTTATCAGAATAAATTATGAGGTGATTCGAATGGCTAACAATAAATTAACAACAAGCTGGGGCGCTCCAGTTGGAGATAACCAAAATTCAATGACAGCAGGACACCGTGGCCCCACTTTAATTCAAGATGTTCATTTACTAGAGAAATTGGCTCATTTCAATAGAGAACGTGTTCCAGAACGCGTTGTGCATGCCAAAGGCGCAGGTGCGCATGGCTATTTTGAAGTAACAAATGATGTATCAAAATATACAAAAGCTAATCTTTTTTCAGAAGTTGGAAAAAGAACTCCTATGTTTATCCGTTTCTCAACCGTTGCTGGAGAACTAGGATCTGCTGATACAGTACGTGATCCTCGCGGATTTGCAGTAAAGTTTTATACAGAGGAAGGAAATTATGATATCGTCGGAAATAACACACCTGTTTTCTTTATTCGCGACGCCATTAAATTCCCTGATTTTATTCATACACAAAAAAGAGATCCAAAAACACATTTAAAAAATCCAACAGCGGTTTGGGATTTTTGGTCACATTCTCCAGAATCTTTGCATCAAGTATCCATTCTTATGTCTGATCGTGGAATTCCAGCTACATTAAGACATATGCATGGATTTGGAAGCCATACATTTAAATGGGTAAATAAAGATGGTGAAGGTGTTTGGATTAAATATCACTTTAAAACAGAACAAGGCGTTAAAAATTTAGATGTAGCTACAGCTGCAAAAATTGCTGGGGAAAACCCAGACTATCATACAGAAGACTTATTTAATGCGATTGAAAATGGCGACTATCCGGCATGGACTCTATATGTGCAAATTATGCCTTTAGAAGACGCTGATACGTACAGATTTGATCCATTCGATGTAACAAAAGTATGGTCTCAAAAAGACTATCCATTGATTGAAGTTGGACGTATGGTATTGGACCGCAATCCTGAAAACTATTTTGCAGAAGTAGAACAAGCAACGTTCTCTCCTGGAACACTAGTGCCTGGTGTAGAAGTTTCTCCAGATAAAATGCTGCAAGGACGCCTATTTGCATATAGCGATGCACATCGCTACCGTGTCGGCGCTAACCATAATGCACTGCCAATCAACCGGCCAAAATGTCCTGTTCACAATAATCAGCGTGATGGCCAAATGCGCTTTGATGGCAATGGCGGCGGTTCTGTTTACTACGAACCAAATAGTTTTGGCGGACCAACAGAATCTCCTGAGAATAAACCAACTCCATTTGCAGTATCAGGTGTTGCAGACAGCGTAGCTTATGATCATAATGACCACTATACACAAGCAGGAGATTTATACCGTTTATTATCAGAAGAAGAACGTACTAGATTAGTAGAAAATATTGTGGCTGCTATGAAACCTGTTGAATTAGAAGAAATTAAATTGCGCCAAATTGGCCACTTCTACAAAGCAGATCCAGAATACGGCACTCGCATTGCAGAAGGGTTAGGCCTATCAGTACCTGAAGCAGTAAAATAGTCGCATTAAATAAAAAAATCCTAAAAATCTAATCTTTAGATTTTTAGGATTTTTTATTTATTCCATTGATTTTTTATTAGTAGAGGCCCATTGGTTATTTGTTTCACTTTTTTGGTTAGTTTTTGATTTTTCCGTTACATCTACATTTGGTCCTGCCCATTGATTATCAGTTTGTGATTTTTTTGCTTTTGTCATTCTAATTCCCTCCATTTATGCTTTATTTGCTGCATACTTACAAAGATAGTATGGATAGAACTTCTTAAAATTATGAAATAATATTCGTTTTTTTATGCAAACCAGCACTTCTGCATAGAAGAATACACACTTAATACTTCTTATAAGCGTAGCATTAACCTATTGCTGCGTTTTTCCGCCATATAGCTATTTTTCGACAAAAAACTCTTTTTTTCCCCATTCCCTCAACAAACAGAATAAAAAATGGCTAATAACGACTTCCCATTATCATTTTCGGTATAATTTTACACTTTCATTCTTTGAAGTCGCAGTGCATTTAACACAACGGAAACAGAGCTGAATGCCATTGCAGCCCCCGCAAGCCACGGCGTTAAAAAACCTAATGCAGCAATGGGAATGCCAATTATATTATAAGCAAATGCCCAGAATAAATTTTGTTTAATGTTTGCCATTGTTTTTTTGCTGACTTCAATACTGTCTGCAACACTGTTTAAATTACCTTGCATTAAGGTAATATCACTAGCTTCCATCGCAATATCTGTGCCTGTTCCAATCGCCATGCCAATATCAGCTAATGCAAGAGCAGGGGCATCATTAATGCCATCGCCTACCATTGCCGTTATCTTTCCTTGCTTTTGCAGTTTTTTCACTTCATTTGCTTTTTCTTCTGGAAGCACTTCTGCAATTACCTGATCAATGCCAGCTTCTTGTGCGATGGCTTTTGCTGTTCGCCGATTGTCGCCTGTGATCATAATGACCTCTAATCCCAGTTTTTTCAATCGATCTATGGCCTCTTTCGATGTGTCTTTTATTGTATCTGCAACAGCAATCATACCAGCATACTTCCCGTCAAAAGCAGCAAGCATTACGGTTTTTCCTTGCTTCTCTAATTTTTCCATCTCTGTTTGAATAGCAGAAATATTAATATTATTTGATTTCATTAACTTTCGTGTACCAACTAATACTGATTGTTGATCTGCGATTGCTTTGATTCCAAATCCAGGAATGGATTCAAAGTAAGATACATCTAGCATGGGAATATTTTTTTCTGCGATGCCGCCCACAATAGCTCTTGCAAGTGGATGCTCTGACTGATTTTCTGCAGATGCGAGCAGTGATAAAAATCGCTTTTCTTCATAATCAGTATAAATGTCGGTTAAAATTGGCTGTCCATTTGTAACAGTTCCTGTTTTATCCAATAAAACAGTTTGAACTTTATGTGTCATTTCCAGATATTCGCCGCTTTTAAAAAGGATTCCATACTCTGCCGCCCGTCCAGAGCCAGCCATGATGGATGTCGGTGTAGCAAGCCCAAGCGCACAAGGGCAAGCTATGACTAGTACAGCTATTAACTTTTCCAACGCAGCAGCAAAGTGGAATGGATCAACAGCCACATACCATATACCAAAAGTAATGATCGCTAAAACAACAACAACCGGTACAAAAATCCCCGAAATTTTATCAGCAAGCCGCTGTATAGGAGCTTTAAATCCTTGGGCCTCTTCTACTACTTTGATAATTTGTGCAAGTGCTGTTTCTTTTCCAACCTTTGTTGCTTTTATTTTTAAAAAGCCATTTTTATTAATAGTGGCCCCAATGACTAAATCAGACGCTTTTTTATCAACAGGAATGCTTTCCCCTGTAATCATAGACTCATCGACAGCAGATACCCCTTCTATTACTTCCCCATCGACTGGTATTTTTTCTCCTGGTTTAACTAATACAATATCTTGCACTTTCACTTCTTCTAATGGAAGAACAGCCTCTTTGCCATCTCTCCAGACTGTCGCTGTTTTTGCCTGCAATCCGATTAATTTTTTAATGGCTTCCGATGATTTCCCTTTCGCTTTTGCTTCTAATAATTTTCCTAAAATAATTAGCGTAATCAGAACAGCACTTGTTTCAAAATAAAGTCCTTCTATGTGCTCACCATGATGGCCCATTGACTGGATAGCTAAAAATAAACTATAAAAATATGCTGCTGATGTGCCCAATACAACAAGTACATCCATATTCGCACTGACATTTTTTATTGCTTTATATGCTCCAATATAAAATTGTCTCCCAATAATAAATTGAACGGGGGTTGCAAGGAGAAATTGAAACCACGGATTCATAAATATCGCTGGAATATATATAAAAGAAATAAATTGAAAATGGCCGACCATTGTCCATAGCAATGGCAAAGATAAAATGGTGGAAAGGATAAATTTTTTCTTTTGTCTATTCAATTCCTGTCGACGATAATCATCTGTTTCCTGATTTTTTTTCTCGCTGCTTATGCTGGCTCCAAATCCAAGTTTTTCAATCTTTTCTATCAGTGCTTTTGGTGAAGTGATAGAAGGAATATAATCAATTGTTGCTTTTTCAAGCGCTAAATTAACAGTTGCTCCTCTCACCCCCTCTACCTTTTTTAAACCTTTTTCGATACGGCTCGCACAAGCCGCACAAGTCATTCCTGTTATCCCCAGTTCTGCCTTTTCTTTTCGCACCCCATAGCCTAAACCTTCTACCTTTGATTCAATATCCAAAGGGGTTAGCAAATCTTGTCTGTAGTGAACAGTTGCTTTTTCTAAAGCTAAATTGACATTGGCCTCTGTTACACCGTCCATTTTTTTTAATCCCTTTTCAATACGGTTTGCGCAGGCTGCGCAAGTCATCCCTGTAATTTCAAATTGACTTTCCTTTATTGGCAGCGTTTGAGCAGCAGTATGATTGGTTTTATTCATTTTCAACACTCCTTATACCTACCAGGGGTATATTTTCATTACAAAAGAAAGAGGCTGTCATATTATCCTATGCCTCCAAAGCCTCTATCTATTTATTACGTTTTCCTTCTTTACTTTACATCATAGCCCTGATCATCAATCGTTTCTTTAATTTCTTCTAAACTTACTTCTTGCTTATTGAATTCTACCTCAACAAGTCCATTCTCTAAATCAACTTTTACTGTTTTAACTCCTACAAGTTTTCCTACATTTCCCTCTACTGCTTTTACACAATGTCCACATGACATTCCTTCTACTTTTAACGTAATTTGTTCCATCTTTAACACCTCTTATTTTTTCATTAATTTTTGAATTGTTGTAAGCACTTCATCAATTACTTCCATATCGCCTTCCTGAATACGATCAGCGACACAATTCCGCAAATGCCCATCTAATAAAATTTTAGCTACACTATTTAAAGCAGATTGTGTAGCAGCTATTTGGGTAATGACATCATCACAATACGTATCCTTTTCAATCAACCCCTTAATGCCCCTTATTTGGCCTTCCACTCTATTTAAACGGGTAACTAGATTTTTTTTGACTAGATCAGAATGATGACTTTTTCTTTCTGAAGAAGCATGACAGCTGTCTCCTTCATTCATAATAGTTGTTTGTTCCTTTTTTTCCTTCTCCATTCCATCACTCCCCTTTAACAATATAATACCATACCCTAGTTAGGTATATCAATTGATTAATATTGAATACTTTGTGACCATTTCCCTCATGCCTTTGCGACTAAAGAGTAACTATTCACTTTATCCTCAAAATCATATACTCTTTTATTTAATATTGTTCCTGTAACCGGATCAATTCTTCACGCTCCTTTTCTTTTGTTCCCATAATCATTCGCCTTCTATACATAATATAATCATACACCAATCCTTTAGCCATTACTCAAATTCTGTATTTAAACTAGGTTTGCAATTGATTAGTTCCTTGGATATTCGCACAAGCTAACTGATCCTTTCAGAGTGTAGACAAAATTTATTTTGCCAAATTTTCAGGCTGATCGAAAACGCTTGTTTTTCGAGGCGCGAAGCCTTGAGAGGAGCGGAGTTACCGTGGTAGGGTAATGAGCATCCGAACAAGGCGAGCAACGAAGAAAGCGAGCGTTTGTCGACAGCCTGAAAGGATCAGTTAAGCTAACTGATCCTTTTTAACTTTCTAATATCTATTATTTCTTCATTCCTGTGTATATATAAATAGCATCTCGCAAAAATTCCGCACTGCCTGGCTGTGTTTTATCATAATATGCTGCAAATCTTTCATCATCGACGTACATTTGTGCTAGGTTTGCATGTGCTTCCTTGCTGTATGTGCTCCAAGAGAATAAGAGCCATTGTTTATGCAAATCCGCTGCCTTTTGAGCGATATCGCTAGCAGGATTGCCTGTTTGATATGCCTCAGCCAATGTATCCAGCACCTTTTTTTCTAAGTCTGTCATCTTTTTATAATCTTCTTCAGACATATTTCTAAACTTTGCATTCGCCTGATTAACAGCCTCCTCTCCATATTTTTCACGGATTTCTTTTCCATATTTTTTTTCATTTTCTTCTATTTTACTTTGTTTAAATCCTTCAAACTTTTCTTTATTGCTCATGTTCATTCTCCCTTCTGATGCTGCAATTGTTTTTTCTACATTCTTTATTAATGCTTCTAATTGTCTGCGTTTTTCCATCAGTTGTACCCGGTGATTTTCAAGCGCTTCCTTCACATTAAAGGACGGAGACATGATAATGCTTTTGATCATCTCAAGACTGACTCCCAGCTCCCTATAAAAGAGAATTTGCTGTAATCTGTCCACTTCCTTTTCTCCATAGATTCGATATCCAGATGAATTAATTCTTGCTGGCTTAAGAAGGTCAATTTCATCATAATAACGCAATGTTCTAGAACTTACTTTTGCTAATTTAGCAAGACCTTGAATGGTATATTCCAATGTCTCACCTCCTTAAGTACATGATAAGGGTTAACGTAACGTAAAGGTAAAGAGGTTTTCTAGAAAATTTTTAATTCCTTCCCTAGGAGCAATTCCTGTATTATTCAATATCCATTTATTTGATAATTGCGAAAAAACAGGATAACTTTTAATATACTTGTGTATAATAGAAGTAGAACGAATATTTATTTTTTCCACCCCCTTAGCGAAATCCCTTCCAAATTGTATTTCGAGAAATGTTTTACGCTTCGTTTGTAAACTTGTGAATTGTAGATTCATCAAGTGAACACTTTACACAATATTTCATTTTATCCATTTATTGATGCAGTCATTTTTTAACCAAGCTTTCCTACCATAGGGGTCCAATATTTTTATCGTATAAAATTAAAAAATATTTTCATAATATAAAAAAGAAAGGAGCTTATTATGTATCCAGAGAAAAACGAAATCATTTCAGATGAGTTTTTAGAGAAGCTTACAAAGGAAATCAATGAACTATATGGATGGCGAACAAAAGCCCAAATAGAGGAAGAAAAAGAGGAGGAAAAGGAATTTTAATAAGTGCAATTCCTTTTCTTTTTTTTAAACTACAACATGTTTTGGCATTTGATTATTTAATGCTGCAAGCAGGTTCTCAGCAGCTAAGTTGGCCATCTTTAAACGAGTCTGAATGCTTGCGCTTCCAATATGAGGAAGAGCAACTACATTATTAAGAGATAAAAGCGGATGATTTTTAGCAATAGGCTCCTCTCCAAAAACATCTAAACCCGCCGCCCAAATTTGCTTTTCTAGTAAAGCCAGATATAAATCTGCTTCATTGACAATACCGCCTCTAGCTGTATTAATGAGAATAGCTGTTTCTTTCATCATCCTTAGCTCTTTTGCCGCTATTAGATTTTCGGTTTCTTTTGTATATGGTGTCATGATGCAAACAAAATCAGATTCTTTTAGCAAATAATCCATTTCTACATATTTTATATCGAGCTCTTTCTCCAGCTCCAGCTTCCGGCTGCGATTGTAATACAAAATATTCATATCAAAACCTTTGGCTCTTTTTGCTAGCGAAGCGCCAATTCGGCCCATTCCAATGATGCCAATTGTTGCTTCGAAAACATCTTGTCCTGTTAATTGCATAGGAGACCAGGTTTGCCATGCCCCATTTTTGAGATAATCGCTTGCTTCTATCAGCCGTCTCGCTGTTGCCATAAGAAGCGCAAATGTTAAATCTGCCGTAGTTTCCGTCAGAACGCCAGGCGTATTCGTTACGGTGATTCCCAGATCTTTCGCTGCATCTATATCAATATTATTATAGCCAACTGCCATATTGCTGATTACTTTTAGCCTTTTCGCCTTTTCCAATAAAGCTCTATCAATATTCTCTGTCAGCAGGCAGAAAAGTCCATCTACTTCTAAAATTTCCTTTTCCAATACTTCATATGGAATTGGGAGATTTTCCTCTTCCCACATCTTTACCTGACAACTTGTTTCCAGCTTCTGTATGATTGCCTCTGGCAGTTTTCTTGTTACAAATACTTTAGGTTTCATCTTAACCACTCCTTATTGAACTAGAATCTTTACTCCCTATTCGGCCATATTTAAATTGCTGCAATTTCACTACCTTTTCTATTAGATTATACCTTAAAACTTTTTATTGCTGCTTTACACTCAAATAGAATTTAAAAAAGCAGCAAGCTTAAATTGCCCTGCTGCTTTTTTATTATTAGGTTGTAACCATCATTCCGCCATTTACATGAATCGTTTGTCCAGTTATATAAGATCCGTCATCAGATGCTAGCAATACATAAACAGGAGCTAATTCATACGGCTGACCTGCCCGTTTCATCGGAACATCACTGCCAAATGTTTTAATGTCTTCTGAATGCTGGCTCGCTGGCTGCAATGGTGTCCATATTGGTCCTGGAGCCACTGCATTTACCCGAATTCCTTTTTCAACAACATTATTTGCCAACGCCCGTGTAAAACTGACAATCGCCCCTTTTGTAGCGGAATAATCAATTAGATGCTTATGTCCGATATAGGCCGCTACAGAAGTAGTATTAACAATACTGCTTCCATTTTTCATATAAGGCAGCGCTATTTTTGTTAAAAGAAAAAATGACATAATATTTGTATCAAACGTATTTGTGAGCTGTTCATCTGTTATATCCACGAATTGTTTTTTTATAAATTGAACGCCAATATTATTAATAAGCACATCTATTTTGCCAAATATTTTTATAGCTGTTTGAACGACATACTCACATTGTTCCTTTTTTCTCAAATCCCCAGGAATAAGCACACATGGACGGCCTAATTTCTCTACAGCTGCTTTTGTTTCATTAGCATCTTTATGCTCATCTAAATAGGCAATAATAATATTTGCTCCTTCTTTTGCAAAAGCAACAGCGGCTGCCCTGCCAATTCCACTGTCCCCACCTGTAATAATTGCCACTCTATCCTTTAATTTTCCTGTTCCTTTATAATTTGGATTGTCGTATATAGGACGCGGAACCATTAAATGCTCAAGTCCCGGCTGGCGATATTGCTGTTGTGGAGGAAAAGCTATTGGAACCTCCTCGCATTTTTTTTCTGTTCCATAATAAGAATATTTAGGATTTTTCACTACATGCTCCTCCTTTATTACGATTGTTTCTTTTACTATATTCTTCAAACGCAATTAGGTGAAAGCACTAGTCAACGTACAATATGGAAACCAAGCATCTAAGTAGGAAGTATTTAGCAAGTTTTGTTTAAGAACGCGGTTGACTGTTTATCATGCATGAACTGGCAGTAAAACCCCCACCTCAAGATTATAAGAAAAAACGAGAAATCTAGGTGAAAAGCAAAAAAACGTGAATGCATCATGAAAACAACTAATCATTCATTTAAAAAGGGCTCGACAGATAGAAAACAATCCCTTTTTATTCCGCACTTTTTTATAGAGCATGAATATATATGACTTAATTCAAAAGAAATTGTTAGTTGTAAGTAATTTCTTATTCTAAAAAAGTGAGTTTTATTAGCTTTTAGGCTTTGCTGATCCAATCTGCAGCAAACTTTTCTAACCCTTGATCTGTTAGTGGGTGTTTAGCAAGTTGTTCAATAACCTTATAAGGAATTGTTGCAATATGGGCGCCAGCTAATGCAACACGTGTAACATGATAGGGATGTCGAACAGATGCAGCAATTATTTGCGTATCTAATTGATGAATTCGAAATAACTCTGCTATTTTTGCCACTAATTGTACTCCATCTTCTGAAATGTCATCTAGCCGGCCTAGAAATGGAGAAACATATGTTGCACCTGCTCGAGCAGCTAACAAAGCCTGATTGACTGTAAATATTAAAGTTACATTTGTTTTAACTCCTTTTTTGGCAAGATAACGAGTAGCTTCTAAACCAGCTAATGTCATCGGAAGTTTAATCGTAATCTTCTTATCTCCTCCATTAATCTTAATTAATTCTTCTGCTTCAGCAATCATTTGTTCAGCAGTAAGAGCACTAGGTGTTACTTCGGCAGAAACTGATTCAACATCTGTAGCCGTTTGAGTTATTTCTTCAATACGATCTTCAAATTTTACTCCTTCTTTGGCTACTAAGGATGGGTTCGTAGTTACCCCTGAAAGAATGCCCATTTTATATGCTTTTTTAATATCATTAATATTGGCTGTATCAATAAAAAATTTCATAGATGACTCTCTCCTTTTTTACTGTTTTTCCACTGCATGTCCGCCAAATTCATTACGAAGGGCGGCTACTACTTTTCCCGTAAACGTATCATTTTCTAAAGAACGGTAACGCATTAATAAGGACATCGCAATAACTGGCGTTGCTGCTTGTAAGTCTAATGCTGTTTCAACCGTCCATTTTCCTTCCCCTGATGAATGCATAATTCCTTTAATTTCTTCAAGTTTTGCATCCTTAGAAAATGCCCGCTCTGTTAATTCCATTAACCATGATCGTATAACAGATCCATTGTTCCATACTTTTGCCACTTTTTCATAATCATAGTCAAACTCGCTTTTTTCTAATACTTCAAACCCCTCCCCAATTGCAGCCATCATGCCATATTCAATGCCATTATGAACCATTTTTAGGAAATGGCCACTTCCAGCTTTTCCTGCATAAAAATAGCCATTTTCTACAGCAGTATCCTTGAAAATAGGCTCAACAATATTCCATGCTTGCTCTTCACCGCCAATCATATAACAAGCCCCGTACCGTGCACCTTCCATTCCTCCAGAAGTACCAACATCCATAAAATGGATTCCAAATTCTTTTAATTGATTATAGCGGCGAATAGATTCTTTATAATGGGAATTTCCGGCTTCAATTATAATATCCCCTTTGGATAAGAATGGGGTAACATCATTTATAACAGAATCAACCACATTATGTGGAACCATTATCCAAAGAATTCTTGGTGATTCCAATGTTTGAATAAGCTCCTCTAAACTAGAAGCACCTTGTGCACCAAATGTTTTTATTTCTTCAACTGCATTAGAATTCAAATCAAATGCAACTATTTCATTGTTATGTTCAAGCAAATTTCTCCCTAAGTTTAATCCCATTTTTCCTAAACCAATTAATCCAATTTTCATAAAAATTCCTCCTATTTTAATATAGTCCTAGCGAAATTCTGCTTTTTTCTACATTTAAGCAAAACAAATTAAATTTGCTTCCTCTACATCCTCTTTATCCAACCACCATTTATTCCTATCTTTTTCTAAAAGGTTCAGCGCTGCTTCAGGGCCATTAGATCCTGGTTTATACGCATAAAGCGGCAATTTATTCTGTTCGACAGCCTCTAAAATTGGCTGTATCCATTCCCAGGATAATTCAACCTCTTTCCAATGAGCAAAAAAGGTTGAATCACCTCTAAATGCATCAAATATTAAGCGTTCGTATGCTTCTGGTACATTTTTTTGTTCAGCAGCAAAATGCACTTTTACTGCTTCCATTTTCCCATTATTTAAAGGATCTTTGCTATTTACCTGCAAGGATATTTTTTCATTCGGATTGATTTCGATTATTAATAGATTAGGTGATAATTCAACCTGTTTCTCTTGGTAAAGTTCTTTTAGCGGATTTTTAAATTCAATTACTATCCGAGTAGATTTTTCTTTCATTCTTTTTCCTGTTCGTATATAGAAAGGAACTCCTTTCCAAAATTCATTGTCAATCCATAGTCGAGCTGCTACAAAGGTTTCCGTGCTGGATGATTCACTTACATTTGCCTCTTCTGTATATCCCAATACATGCCGATTATTTAATTGACCATGCACATACTGACCCAAAATAATATTTTCATTTATTGATTTTCCGTGAATGGAGCGAAGAGACTCTAACACTGCTCTTTTTTCACTTCGAATATTATTCGCATTTATATGCTTTGGCAAATGCATTGCTGTCATCATGACCATTTGAAGCAAATGATTTTGCACCATATCACGAAGAGCTCCTGCATGATCATAATATCCCGCTCTATCTTCCACCCCAACCTTCTCACTGGCCGTTATCTGTACATTGGAAATATACTGGTTATTCCATAATGATTGAAAAATTGGATTCGCAAATTCCAACGCTTCTAAATTTTGAACCATTGGTTTGCCAAGATAATGGTCAATGCGATATATCTCTTCCTCTGAAAAAGAGCTGCTCAATTTTTCATTAAGTTCTCTCGCCGATTTTAAATCATGGCCAAATGGCTTTTCAATCATTATTCTTTTCCAGCCTTTTGTCGTACCTAAACCACTTTCTTTAATATTCTTTGCAATAGCATCAAAAAATACAGGTGCTACAGAAAAATAAAATACCCGATTTTCTGGTATTGTTAATTCTTGTTCTCGCTGTTGGACTTTTTGAAGTAAGGAATAATAGTCATCTAATTTATTTGCGTCCAACTTGCTGTAGCGAAAACTCTCCAAAAACTCTTCTATATCAAAATGGCTATTTGTCACTCTTCTTGAAAAGTCTAAGATCGCTTGTTTTACATATTGCTGAAATCTTCCATCAGACATTTCATTTCTTCCTAGGCCGATGATAGAAATAGATTGAGGCATCTTTTTTTCGATGTATAAGTTATAAAGAGCAGGAAATATTTTCCTTCTAGCCAAATCACCGGTTGCCCCAAATAAGACAAAAGTTAAAGATTCCATAAAAGTACCTCCAAATCTTAGTGCTTTGAGAGCACCAATTATCTGTTTTTTACCATTGGTTTTTTTCGCAACCCGAAATATTTTTTCGTAACAATGATAACTCTGTGACAATTTTGTGTCAATAATTGTGCTTTTGTTTTTGGAATAAATATATTTAACGTTTAACTCAAATATTATAAAATTTCTTTCATGTTTCTATATCTATCTGAAAAAAATTTTTCTTTTTATTTAAAAATCATCATAAAATAACTTTAATTAAAACTCTTAAAAAAGGTAAAATAAAAAATAAAACATTTTTTAAACAAATAGCTTTATATTTCTCATAAAATCTTCATTTTCTCGTGATATAGTAGGTTGCTGTAAAGCAGACTATTATTATTTTTATAAATAGGAGTTATGTATGACTACCCAAACATTATTGCAAATGAATACTATTTTTATAAGCATCGTGATAGAAGCGCTGCCTTTTATTTTAATGGGAGTGATCATATCTGGCATTATCCAGATTTTTGTATCTGATGAAATGATTGCAAAATTTATTCCTAAAAATACCTTTTTATCCATTTTACTGGCCTCTTTTTTAGGCAGCATTATTCCTGCATGCGAATGTGGCATTGTGCCCATTACTAGAAGGCTTATTTTAAAAGGGGTGCCGCTGCCTGCTGCCATTGCCTTTATGATGACAGGACCAATTATTAATCCAATTGTGCTTTTTTCTACGTTTCTTGCTTTTGGGAACAGCTGGTCAATGGTTTTCTACCGAGGAGGCTTAGCTCTTATTGTCTCAATGATTGTAGGATTTGTTCTAAAATTAGCCATCAAAGAGCCTCCATTAAAAAATAACCATCATAAGCCTGTTCATTATCACTCCATCAAAGAGCGAATCAGTGCCATGCTGGAGCATTCTATCAATGAGTTTTTTTCTGTAAGTAAATATTTAGTAATTGGCTCCTTATTAGCGGCAATAGTACAGACATATGTAAAAACATCAACACTTGTCACAATCGGAAATGGTCCAGTTTCCTCTCACCTTGTAATGATGGGACTATCTTATGTACTAAGCTTATGCTCTCAGGCGGATGCATTTGTCGCTGCAAGTTTCAGAAGCAGTTTCTCGACAAGCTCTCTGCTCGCCTTTTTAGTATTTGGACCGATGCTTGATATCAAAAATACGTTTATGCTGTTAAGCACCTTTAAAAGTAAATTTGTTCTTTTGTTATGCACAATTATTACAATCACTGTGCTAGCAGTTACACTAGTTTTTTAATGGAGGTTTGAATATGTTACGAATATTAGTGCTGATTGGATTTACTTATTTATTTATGCATCTTCATGCCTCTGGAAATATTTCTAAATACATTAATATGAAGTATTCCTATATATCAGAGTCAGCCATCTATATTTTTATTTTCTTTACACTCATCTGCATTTTCTTTTATATAAAAAGGGACAATCCACATGATCATGCCCTTTGCGGCCCAGATTGTGGCCATAATCATGATAATGAAGATAATACATGGTGGAAGAGAAGTTTTACTTTTTTTGTATTGATCCTTCCGATAACAACTGGTCTTTTTCTGCCTACTGCTACCCTTGATTCTAATATTGTCGCAAAAAAAGGATTATTTTTTTCTGCTTATAAAGAAGGAGATGCCTATAGCCAGCATCAGTTTTTACAGCCAGATACCACCAGCTATTACGGAAAAAATGATTATTCCGAACTCATGGATAAAGGAGTAAAAAAGCTGCAAAAACAAAAAACAATTACATTGGGAGAAAATAATCTTCTAAATGATTTGGAAACACTTTACAACTATCCAGGTCAATTTATAGACAAACAGGTAACAATAACTGGATTTGCTTACAAAGAAAAGGAAATGAACCAAAATCAAATATTTCTGCTGCGCTTTGGGATTATTCATTGCATTGCTGATTCAGGAGTATATGGAATGCTTCTCGATTTGCCTAAGGATGTTCAAACAAAAAATGATGAATGGCTGCAAGTCAGCGGCAATTTAGAAACGATTTATTATCAGCCGTTCAAAAAAACCATTCCTGTACTTAAAGTTACTTCTTGGAAAAAAGTTGCAGAGCCAAAAGATCCTTATGCTTATAGAAGCTATTAAAACCATTCAAATTTTTTGAATGGTTTTTTCTTTATTGAAAGCTGTTCTTTTAATCATATAGTATTAAGGGTAGTATGTTTATTAACAGGAAATGAAGAAGGGAGACTCTAAAGAATGGATTTTATTCATCCTGCTACTGAGGAGATTGCCCAAAATCTATTAGGCAAATTATTAGTGCATAAAACCAATGCCTGCATCTACAGCGGCTTTATCGTAGAGACAGAAGCATATGTAGGCACGGATGATATGGCTTGCCACAGCTATGGCGGAAAAAATACGCCTAGACTGCAGTCTATGTATAAAGCAGGCGGAACGATTTACGTGTACACTATGCATAACCACCACATGCTGAATATTGTAACAAAGGAGGCCAATAATCCCCAAGCTGTTCTTATTCGAGCAGTAGAACCTGCAGAAGGGATAGGGCAAATGGCAGCAAATAGACAGCAAACAGGCATTCTTATCAGCAACGGTCCAGGAAAATTAACAAAAGCAATGGCCAGCACAAAGGAATTAGATGGAACTGTGATGAATGAAGGGGCATTATATATAGACGAAGAAAACAGCAAAGAGCCAAATGAAATCATAGCAGCCCCCCGCATTGGAATTCCCAATAAAGGGGAATGGACAATTGCTCCATTGCGTTATTATGTAAAGGGCCATCCTTTTGTTTCAGGAATGGCGAAAAAGGAAACAATTCCTTCTGCAAGGATATGGAAGAATGTATTATAAAAAGGAGTTTGCATGTACAAAACTCCTCTTTTTCTTACTATTTTTCTAAGTATTCATCCAAATAAACAAATTGGGAGGATATCCCCTAATTTCCTTTGCTCATTGAAAAACCTCAAAAGTTGGAAATTGAGAGTTAATCATTCACCATTGCTACAAAAAGGATTTTCATTTGGATAATAAGTACTTATTTCTTATCTTTATAAAATGATTTTGTTTGAACTAAAAAAACTTTTATAAAAAGCTAGAGCTGACTTGCTAATTCATTCGTAGATAACTAAAACCAACATAGCTTTCCCTATTAATGATATGATTCAACAAAACGGTAATTCTGATTTTTTATTCCAACGGAAACAAAAGAGTGTGTTAACATAGTACCATCCTCTTTTTTCCGAACACCTCTCAACAGCATTCCATCAGTAATTCCTGTTGCTACAAAAACACATTCATCTGATTTTACAATATCATCAATTGTAAGAACTTTTTTAGGATCTAATAATCCCATCTGAATACAGCGATCAAACTCTTCTTGATTTTGAGGAACAAGTTTTGCCTGAAAATCTCCTCCCAAACACTTTAAAGCAGTCGCGGATATTACTCCTTCTGGAGCACCGCCAGTTCCGACTAATATGTCAACACCCATTTCGTCAATTGCCGTCGCGATAGCAGCAGTAACATCTCCATCACTGAATAATTTTACACTAGCTCCTAAATCAAAAACTTGTTTAATTAATTCTTTATGACGTGGCCGGTCTTGAATCATGACGGTTAATTCTTTTACATCTTTTCCTAAAGCTTTCGCTACTGATTTCATATTTTCAGTTAACGTAGCTTCTATATCGATACATCCTTTTGCCTTTGGACCAACTGCTATTTTTTCCATATACATATCTGGGGCATGAAGAAGTGTTCCTTTTTCTGCTACCGCAATAACCGCAATAGAATTGTCCTGGCCCTTTGATACAAAAGTTGTTCCTTCTACCGGATCAACAGCAATATCGACTTGAGGACCAAATCCAGTCCCTAGTTTTTCCCCTATATACAACATCGGAGCTTCATCCATTTCTCCTTCTCCGATTACAATGCTGGCATTCATATTAATTAGATTCATTTGTTCACGCATAGCCTCTGTACCGGCTCCGTCTGCCTGATTCTTTTCTCCTTTGCCAATCCATGGAAATGTAGCAATTGCAGCCTTTTGAGCAACCATTAAAAATTCACTAGCCAATGATTGTACATCCTGCTTTTTTTCACCGTTTAGATTAGTCAGCATATTAAACCTCCTATTTAGTAGAAGTTAATCTATCAGCCTCAATTTGATAAAATTTAAGATTGGAAAAATCCATCCTCCTAAAATGCCGACTTTTCGAAGGATGGATTTTTTTACTTTTTTAAATTATTTTCTTTAAAATTAAGATTGTAATTGTTTTAAGAATTCTTGTTCTTTATCAGTGATTTGTTGTATTTTTCTGGCTGAATTTCCACCAGGGAATGTAGATTCTAAATACGCTTTTACAACTTGTTTTGCAGTCTCAATCCCAATTACTTTTGCTCCCATTGTTAAAACTTGCGCATTGTTGCTTTTTTGAGCACGCTCAGCTGAATAAGTATCATGGCAAAGAGCTGCACGAATACCAGGTACTTTCCCCGCTGCTATCGCAACACCAATTCCTGTTCCACAGATTAAAATGCCTCTTTCAATTTCGTTAGCATTAATATCATTAGCAACTTTGAAAGCAACCTCTGGATAATCTACTTCCGTACAGGAATCCTGACACCCATAATCTACTACCTCATGCCCAAGGTCCTGTATATAACTTATCAAACTATCCTTCATATCAAATGCATTATGATCTGATCCTACTCCGATTTTCATTTCCTTCCAACTCCCTTTTACTTTTTATTATTTTAATAAATTTTCATATTTATATTTTTTCATTTATTATCGTTTTTGTCAATGTATTTTCGTTTTTTTATTTTTGGTTTCATTTTTTATAACAAATTCAATTTTTTCATTTCTTAACCTCTTAAAAGCCAGATATCCATTATCGTTTAATGGTATAAGAAAGAGGATTAAAGAAACATATTTTCTTCAACCCTCCATCCCCCTATAAAATTAGTTTTCATTCATTTTTTCCAGATGAAGTAAAACTAACAACGAAGCTTTTACGGGCAAGCTTCTCCCCACCTAAATTTCTCATTTTTTTTATAATTTTAAGCTGGGGATCTTATTGTCCATTAATATGAGATAGATTTTGTTTATGCAGGGATTGAATGGACCTATTAATAGATGAAAGAATTTCTTTAAAACTAATTAAATCCCATGCAGCTCTGCCTATAAATAACCCATTTACATCCTCTGATTCAAGATAACTCAGGAAGTTATCTTGATTTACGCTTCCACCATATAATATGGGAATTTCTTTTCCTGTATGACCATATAATTCTTCCAATATATTACGAATATAGGAATGAACTTTGGCAACATATTTAGAATTTGCAGGTTCTCCTGCTTCCCCAATTGCCCATACAGGTTCATAAGCAATCAAAATATCTGCTGCTTGCTCCTCATTAATCCCATTTAGCGCAACTTTTAATTGGGAAGAGATAATTTCATTAGTAATTTGATTATTTTTCTGCTGAAGATTCTCACCTATACAAATCAACGGCTTTAGTTTGTTTCTCAATGCTGCGTGTGTCTTCTTATTTATGTCTATATCATTTTCATTATAGTATTGTCTTCTTTCTGAATGCCCTAATTCAACTAAATCCAGACCAATTTCCGATAACATAAGTGGAGAAATTTCACCAGTAAAAGCCCCTTCATCTTCCCAATGCATGTTTTGGGCACCTAATTTTAATCTTGATGAACCGATAAGACTTTTAATGGGCCATAATGATGTATGCGAAGGAATAATAAATATCTCCATATCTTGATGCAGCTGCTCCACAATTTTCATTAATTCTTTACTGTAACTAATCCCTTCACTTAGAGACTTATTCATTTTCCAGTTAGTCCCTATCCAAATTTTATTCATTATTATTATTTTCTGCCTTTCCAACCCATTTTCTCATAGATTTAAAGATAATCCATACAGTTGTAGCGCCTGCATCTTGATATCCAATTGCTCGGTCCCCCAAAGTTTTAGCGCGGCCAAATTTTGCAATATAGTTTTTAGAGTTTTCCACTCCTTGTGCTGCGCTTTCTTCCGCCTTTATTAAAGCTTCATGTAAATCAAGTTTTTGATTTAGGCTAGATTTTAGAGAAACTACCGCTGGTTCTAGTGCATCGATCATTGTTTTATCACCTAGATTGGCTTTTCCTCGCTCTTTTACACCTGCTAATCCATTTTCAAAAATTGTTGATAATATTTCTAGATTTATAGTATCAGCAGATTCTAGTTTTTTTACTCCACCCATAAACATTGTTCCAAAGATAACCCCTGATGCTCCGCCCATATTATTTATCATTGCTTTACCAATTTCTTTGAAAATGCTGTTTATATCCGTATAAGTTCCAGCTGTTAATTTATTAATTGCATTGGAAAATCCTACATGCATACCGATACCATGATCGCCATCTCCAATTGCACTATCTACTTCAGTTAGAAGAGGTCTGCTTTCCATTACTTGTTCTCCTACATAAATTAACATTTCTTTTGTCTGCTCAACTGTTAATGAATTCAACTCCATTTTAATTCCCATCTTTCTCTCCCCTTTTTAAATAAAATGATAAGTGCTTCATTTTAAAAATAATTTTTAGAAGCGCTTCCATAAAACGTTTACATTTTATAAATGAAATAAAGCAAGGAGCAAAAACTTTATCATAAAATATAAAATTTTTGCTGGCGAGTTTATAAACTCCTTAATTTATAATCCCATTTTACAATTTCTAACTACAAAATGTCAATTCATTAATTATCGTTTATTGTTATTTTTTTTCATTTTTTTGTTTTTAATACTTTCAAAAATGATGAATTTAATCATTTAGTATTGAAAAGTTTATTATCCAGAGATAACAGTAATTAATTCAATATCCATTTTTTCTAACTTTTTTCTATTTTCATTTGAAATATCATAATCTGTGATAATCAAATCAATTTGATCTAATGATGCAAATGTAGCTATAGAATTTTTATTAATTTTTGAATGATCCAACAGTGCTATTACTCTATTCGCTGCTTTTACCATCGCCTTTTTTAATTCTACTTCGTAAACACTAAAATCCATTAATCCTGTTTCAAGAGAAAAACCATTCGCTGAAGTAAACATCAGATCGATATTGATTTGATCTAGAATATTTGTTCCCAGGTTTCCTTCTAATGAGTATGATCCTTTTTTAACAATCCCCCCCAATAAAATTACCGTAATATCTGGATGATCATGCAGCTCAAGAGCAGTATTAATTCCACTCGTGACAACAGTCAATCTCATAGTTGTAGTTTTTAAAATCCTCGCCAATTCCAGTGCTGTTGAACTGGCATCTAGCATGATACATTGTGCATTTGAAATTAATTGCATCGCCTGCTTTGCAATTGCTGTTTTCTCATTTTTATTTTTTCTTTCTCTATTAGAAAATGTTGTTTCATTTTCCAACTCATTCGTTAATATTGCTCCTCCATGAGTCCTTAGTAGAAGGCCTTCTTCCTCCATTTTTGTCAGATCTGTTCTTAATGTTGCTTCCGAAACATCCATTTCTTCCGAGAGCCCTTTTATTGTTACTCTTTGCCTTGCATATAATTTTTCCATAATGATCTTTCTTCTTTCTAAAGCAAACATTTTTGACATAAAATCACCTTCAACATAATTGTTTTTATTTTTATTAATTAGTTATTGATTTGAAAAACGCCAAGTCAACTACATAACCGTTAGCTTTCTGCTTATACAACTAAAAATATATTAATAAAATACAGTTTATTAATTAGTATAAATGTAAGTTTTTTATTAATCAATGCTAATAATCGAAAGCAAATAACAATTTAGAATAAAAAATAAAAATAGGATGGTTCAAAAAAGTCTTTAAATAACGACCTTTTGAACCACCCTACTCATTCATTATTTAAAATTTCAAATAAGGTGTATCACATGGATAATCAATTAATTCTTTAAGTTCATCATCTAGTCTGACTAATGTAATTGACATTCCTACCATATCCATCGATGTAGCATAGTTTCCTACTAAAGACTGATGAATTTTGATGCTCTTTTCTTCTAGGACTTGAGCTACTCGTCTAAAGCAAATATATTGATCTAAAACTGGTAAACCTCCTAATCCATTCACTAACACAAAAACTTCCTCACCAGATTCAAGTTGCATGTCTTCTAAAATATACCCAAGAATTTCATCTACTACTTTATCTGCTGATTCAAGTTTTGCTCTTCGAACGCCAGGCTCACCATGAATCCCCATACCAACTTCCATATCTCCATCTTCCATATGGAAGATTTGTTTTCCTGTTGCTGGTAATGTACAAGAAGATAAAGCAACACCCATAGATCTAGTATTATCATTAGCCTTTTCTGCCGCTTTTTTTACTTCGTCTAAATCTAAACCTTTGGCAGCAGCAGCAGCAGCAGCTTTAAAAACAAATAAATCTCCTGCTACACCTCTTCGCTCAGAAGGATTTTTTGAAGAAGAAACATCATCTGTTACTCTAACTGTTTCTACACGTATGCCGTCATCTTGAGCCATTTCTGCTCCCATATCAAAATTCATTACATCCCCAGCATAATTTCCATACAAATATAAACATCCCTTGCCTGCATCCACTGCTTTTACTGCATTATAACAATGATCTGGTGACGGAGACGTATTAACATTCCCAATAACTGCTGCATCCGCAAAATTTTCACCAACATAACCTGCAAATAATGGTTCATGTCCTGAACCTCCACCAATAATAATTCTCACTTTACTTTCTTCACTTTTTTTCTTACTGACAACAACACGCCCATCCTCCTCAAACAATTCAGCGTATTCTTTATTGGCCTTGCAAAATCCTTCCAGCATCTCTTCTACAACATCAAATCCATCATTAAAAAGTCTTTTTATTGCTCTGTTTTCTACAATATTTTGGTTTTCCATAAGTAAGCCTCCGATATTTTAATTTTTTTATAGAAATAAAGAAAATATATAGTAATCAAGAACACCGCCAACTACAGCAGCAAAATATTAGTTAAGGATTTAGAGGTTTTTTCCACCTATAAAAATGAAGCTATAAGCAATCCCGCTCCTGCAGACCATGCCATATCAAAATTGTGCCTTCTACCAAAAGCTGCAAAGTTAAAACATTTATTTAGGTTTTAGTGCTAAAAATCCTCTAGTTTACACCCTTATAGTATACGCTTACATTTTTCATAAATTTAATAGATTTTTCTGCTTAATGTCAGTGTATCTTTTCTCCATCCGCTCTCCCCTTATACTAGTTTTTTCAACACACTACATTTGATGAAAAATATGGTAACATTAACCTTATTACTGTTTTTAGTTTATCGTTTATTATCGTTATTTGTCAATATTTTTTTATTTTTTTTGTTTTTTATAAAAAATAGTTCCTAATTGTGTTTATTACAAATATTATATATAAATCTTTTTTCTCTACAAAAACTATTATGTTCTTTCTCTTTAACACTTGCAATAAAACAAATGCGTTCAGATAATATGTAAGGCGTTGACTTTTTTTGCTACATATCCTTGTTTTTATAAAAATCATTTGACTGATTTTAATATTCAACCTTTCATTGGTTCCCTAATTTTTAGCAATGCTACTTCTTAAAACAAAAAAGACAATAACAGCCTTTATCATTCCCCTTATTGAGGTAAATATAAAATATTATCCTCTCAACAAGATAATTATAGATTCAGCTAGAGAAAAACCTAATCATTCTCTATAGTTCTTCCGCTGTTTATAAAACTCAATTGTACCTAATAATTCATTCGACAACAGTTCCATTTCTTCCAAATCACCTCTTGTAACAATAGGATCTTCTGAATGCCATTTTACTGTTCGAATAAAATAATAATTTTTAATTGGATAAAAAACGACTTTCGATTGCGGAAATTTATTAAAGATAAATTCCACCGTTCCTCTTTTTCTATAAGAATGCTTCATGATTTCCATAGTACTCCTCTTTTCACTGCCGATTAATTTATATACAATTATCTAAAACAAAAAACCCTAAAAAATCAAGAAAAAGTGAAACTTTCCTAATTTTTTAGAGCTTTTTATATGTATTATCTTTGTCTAATTATAATAATTATTATATCCTTAAAAATCAAAAACCACCAAATATGTATTTGGTGGAGACGGAGGGAGTCGAACCCTCGTCCAGAAACATCGCCACTTAAGCTTCTACGAGTGTAGTCAACATATTCGCGATTCGCTCATTCTTCTGCCTGTTGACTGGCGTCCGATGAGCTAGTCTGATTATTCTCTTCCTTCATCCTCAGACGGCGGAATCCGGCGTAGCCCACTTAAGTTGAGTCCCTTACCCTACCACATGGGCGATGGAGGGAGGAACCGCTAAGCGCTATTAAGCAGCTAAAGCGAAGTTGTTTTGTTGTTTGCCAGTTATAGGCTTTGACGTTT
>Ga0182738_1000603_pt1 | contig 48372 bp, 39 predicted proteins | sample eDN5th30CBELigMG_FD_128876 | JGI IMG/M metagenome (GOLD analysis project Ga0182738, IMG submission 128876) | Enriched Miracle-Growth compost microbial communities from Emeryville, California, USA - eDNA 5th pass 30_C BE-Lig MG (version 2)... ... | reverse complement strand
GGTATCCAGGCCGCCGGAAAAAGCGATGCCGACCTTCTGGCCGACGGGAACGTTTTCTAATATGGTGCTCATGGGTGGTCTATGGCCTTGAGTAAAAATTCAATCAACTTGCCATTATATCGCTGACCACCCAGGCCTCTTCGGATCAGTGCGAACGGGCCACGCTGCGCCGCCCGTCCACTCCGACCGGGGCATCGCCCTGAATCGTCACCCTGCGCATCACCCGCTTGCGCTGCCCGTAGTCATTGATGGCGTAATGCTGGGTGGCCCGGTTATCCCAAATGGCAACATCCCCCTCCTGCCAGCGCCAGCGCACCGTGTTTTCCAGGCGCAGCACATGCGACTGCAGGATATTGAACAAGGCCAGGGAGTCCTGGGTGGAATATCCCACGAGCCGCTTGACGAAATGCCCCAGCACCAGCGTGCGCTCACCTGTTTCCGGGTGAATGCGCACGACCGGATGTTCGGCTTCGATCAGCCTGGAGGTGAAAACCTCGCGGTAACGTTTTACGCCCGGATCGTCGTCGTCCTTGACGGGGCGCGCGGCGGCGTAATCATAGTCATTGCCATGAACCGCCCACAGGCCGTCGGCCAGCGCCTTCAGGCCGGCGGGCAGGCCTTCATATGCCGCGGCGGTATTCGCCCAGACGGTATCTCCTCCTCCGGGCGGAATCACTACACCGCGCAGGATGCAGACCTTGGGATACGCCGCCTGGAAGGTGACATCGGTATGCCAGGAATTGGCGCGTCCGCCGTGCTCGGAGTCCAGCTCCAGAAAGGTCGTGCCATCGGGCGCAGGCACAGTGGGATGCGGCACCGGGTTGCCCCAAAGCCGCCCAAACGCCTCATGTCCAGCGTTATCCAGGTGATGCTGGCCACGGAAAAACAGCACTTTGTGCCGGAGCAGCGCACTTTTGATGGCGGCAAAAACCTCTGGCTCAAGATTTCCTGACAAACTGACGCCACGCACTTCGGCGCCGGTGCGGCCTGCGACAGGCACGATCTCCAGCGCGGCGGCATTCGGGGGTAATTCACTCGAGGGTACATCAACGGCAAGTTCTGCTAAAGTCATGGCGACTCCTTCATGGTTTTCGGGTAAAAGCTTGGAAAGGCCCGCGTCCAGCCAGGGCTGGCCGGCCTGGTTTTTCAGTTAATGCGCTGCCCGCTTTCCGCGTCGAACAGGTGCACCTTGTTTATCTGGGGCACAATTGCCAATTGATCTCCCGCGCGGGCGTCAACGCGCTCACGAAAAGCGGCAATGATTTCCTGGCCTGCATACCGCAAGGCGATCTGCGTTTCCGAGCCCGTGGGCTCGACCACAATGACCTCGCTGCGCGGTCCTTGCCCATCGTCGAACTCGAAATGCTCCGGGCGTACGCCGTAGATCACCTCGCGTCCGTGCGATGCGCGCGGCAAAGGAGGCAGCGGCAATCGCAGGCCGTCGCGCGTGAGCAGTTGCGGCGCAGCGCTCAGGTCAAGCCGGCCAGGAATGAAATTCATCGCCGGTGACCCCACAAACCCCGCCACAAAGGTGTTTTCAGGCCGGTCATAGAGCGCCAGGGGAGCGCCCTCCTGCTCCACCAGCCCGTCCTTGAGAACAACGATGCGATCAGCCATGGTCATGGCCTCGATCTGGTCGTGCGTGACGTAGACCGTGGTGGTGCCGAGGCGCTGATGCAATGCCTTGATTTCGGTACGCATCTGCACGCGAAGCTTGGCATCAAGGTTGGATAAGGGCTCGTCAAACAGAAAGGCATCGGGGTTGCGGATAATCGCGCGCCCCATGGCTACGCGCTGGCGCTGGCCGCCGGACAGCTGTCTTGGATAACGCCTGAGCAGAGGGCTCAGCCCCAAAGGGGATGCCACTTCGGCAACGCGCCTGGCGATGTCGGCCTGCCGCAGCCCCGCAAGCCTGAGCGAGAATCCCAGGTTGCCCTCGACCGTCATGTGCGGGTACAGGGCGTAATTCTGGAACACCATGGCGATATTCCGATCGCGCGGCGCCACGTCATTGATGCGGCGGCCCGCCAGGTGGATATCCCCCGCCTCCAGGGGTTCGAGCCCCGCAATAATGCGCAGGAGGGTTGATTTCCCGCACCCCGACGGGCCTACCAGCGCAATGAATTCCCCATCCTGAATGTCCAGTGAAACACCTTTCAGGATCTGCGCCCCGCCATAGCTTTTCTGGATATTGTGTAGCGTGATAGCTGACATGATGCATGCGTCCTTTGCGCGCTTGAAGTTCAGTCTTTGACACCGCCCGCGGTCAGCCCGCGGACAAGATACGTGCGGACCAGCAACACGAAGACAAGCACGGGCAACATGACCAGCGTGCCGCTGGCGGCGATCTTGGACCATTCCCAACCTTCATACTGGAGGAAGTTGACGATGGCCACCGTTGCGGTGACGGCTTGTGTGCGGGTCAGGATCAGCGCATAGAAGAAATCGCTCCAGGAAAAAATGAAGCACAGCACTGCCGTCGCGGCCAACCCCGGCGCGGTCAGCGGCAGCGTGACCCGCCAGAACGCCGACCATACGCCGCAGCCATCGATATAGGCGGCTTCTTCCAGCGCGGACGGCACCGCCTCGAAATAGGTCTGCATGAGCCAGATGACGATGGCGAGGTTGAAGGTCAGGTAAACAATCACGAGCCCCGTCAGCGTATCGAGCAGGCCCGCCCAGCGGAAAGCCAGATAGAACGGTATGGTGAAGGCAATGGGCGGCGCCATGCGTGTAAGCAATATCCAGAAAGCAATCTGGCGCCGTCCTCGAAACCTTCCCCGCGTCAAGGCATAGGCCGCGGGAACGCCGATCAGCAGCGACAAGCCTGTGGACGTTGTACTGATGATCAGACTGTTGCCGAACGAGGCAAGAAAATTTCCGTCCAGAAGGCTGCGAAACGCATCAAGACCAGGAACAAACAGCAGCGACTCGCCGAACAGATCGTCCGCCGGCCGAAACGCCATCTGCACCAGCCACAGGAATGGCAGCATGATCAGCAACAGCAGGCCCAGCGCGAAGCAGCTGCGCAAGCCGGGCACGCGGACGGCCTGGAGGCGAAACCTGACGATGTCCGCCAGATTCCCTGGGCCACCGCGCCTCTCTCCATGCCTGGAAACCCCCGCCACCGGAGGATAATCGGCAGCGGCGCCTGGCACCAGGCCGTTGTCATATACCGCGTCTGTAGCGGCGGCGTTGCTAGTCACGGTCATGATGTTGCCCTCCGAGCCTGCTGATATACAGACTCAATACAAAAGCGCCCGCCAGCATGAGTACCGCAATGGCGCTGGCATAGCCCCAATATGAAAAATTGAATGCCTGGATGAACCCGTAGAAATTGGTGACTTCGGTGACGGTGCCGGGCCCGCCATTGGTCAAAACGTAGATCAGGGGAAAAGCCTTGAAGCTGTCGATCAGCCTGAACAGGCCGGCAATGACAAGCGCCGGACGGATGTATGGAAAAACAATATGGCGGAACACCTGCCAGCGGTTTGCGCCATCAATGCGCGCGGCTTCGAGCGGGTCTTCCGGCATCATTTGCAGAGCCGCCAGCGTCATCAGCATGGTGAATGGAAACCACTGCCAAGCCTCGGCAAACGAGATCGCCCAAAGCGCGGTATCTGGGTTTGCGATCAACGAGCCAAGCGGCACGCCGGCATCGTCCAGCATCCGATGCAGGGGGCTGACCTCCGGGGTATAGATGATCTTCCAGATAAGCGCCACGACGATGGGCGGCAGAACCATAGGCACCAGAAACACGGCACGAACCGCCTGCAGTACCGCCACACGGGCGTTGAGCAGCAAAGCCAGCCCCAGCCCGGCCAGGAGCTGCAATGCCACACTGGACAGAGACAGCTTGATCTGCACGCCGATGGAATTGAGAAAACGCATATCGCTCATCAGGCTGCGATAATTTCCCAGCAGATCGTCGAAATGGAAGGAGCCCGCTGGGTCTGTGAGGCTGAGCGGCGTCAGGCTCACTACCAGCAAGGCCACAGTGGGCACAATCGTAATCAGGCCGAGCACCAGCAGCGCAGGCGACAGGGCGGCCAGGAAAGCATGTCGCCGGGACGCTTCCCATGAAATGGAAGTCATGCAGAATCTCCGTATAGCCCCAGGGGGCCGCACCCCCCAGGGAGGGTTCGGTCAAAGCTTTATGCCGGCCCGCTTCAGCTCCGCAACGGATTGCGCCTGCGCCTGTTGCATGGCCTTTTGGGCGCTGTATTGGCCCGACACAATAAGCTCGATCGCCTTGTTGAGCTGCTGGTCAACTTGCGGGAACACGGGCACGGTGCGGTACTTCATATAGCCGCCTTTGGCTGCCAGGTCGACTGACTCGATCGCCAGCGACGACAGGTCATAGCCGTTGATGTTCTGCCGCTGCGCATAAGCTGGCGAAGCCAGCGCCGAACGCCTTGCGGGCGACCCGTATCCCGCCTCCACGGCGCGCAGCGCGATGCTGCTGGACGTGGCCCATTTGATGAATTCCCAAGCGGCCTCTTTGTTCCTGGCGCCCAGCGGAATCCCCAGACCATGCACGGCCACCCCGGGAAAGCGGCCTTCTGGCCCCGCGGGGATCAGGCCAAAAGCGGAGGAATGGACTGTCTTGCTTGAGCTAGCATCGCCGATCAGGCTCAAGTGACTCTGTCCCATGGTGGAAAAATTGGTTCGTCCGGTCTTGAGCGACTGCACAGTCTGGTCAGTGGTGTAGGAAATGACACCGTCCGGGCCGTAATCACGCAGCAGATGGGCGAAATAATCGGCGGCGGCAATGGCCTGCGGCGTATCCAGCGCCGGCAGCAGATTGCCCGGCGCATCAACAAATACATCCCCGCCAAACGCATGCAAATAAGGGGGGAATGTCCAGCCATAATGATTGTCGGTCGCAAACCCCGCCGAACGATCTTTTTTGTTGACGGCCTTGAGCACGGCCAGGAATTCATCTGTCGTTTGCGGAAAATCCAGCCCTGCCTCCCTGACCAGATCGAAGCGAGCCGCAGCTGCGAGCACGACCTCCACATTCCAGGGGATGGCGTACAGCTTGCCGTCCGCGCCCGTTTCCGGGGCGCGCGCGCCAGGCAGAATATCATCCAGATCCCAGCTTACCGGGGTGCGGCGCGCAATAAAATCATCCAGAGGTGTAAACCACCCTGCCCCTATCCAGCGGCCGGAATATATAAATGTCAGGTTGGCGACATCCAGCCCCGAACCGTGCGTGGACAATTCCAAGTCGGTGCGCTGGTTATATATTGGAAACGAAGGCGTATCGTAATTGACTTTGATTCCCGTCTGTTTCTCGAACTCGGGTATCCAGCCGCGCAACAATTTCTGGAACGTCCCGCTGAATACCGACACATTGAGCGTTGTGCCCGCATAAGGCTTGTCGTCGCCCTGGGCTCTGATTATTCCGGGAAATGCCCCTCCCGCCCCCGCCAGCGCCAGGGCTTTTATCAGCCGGCGGCGCGCGCCATGTTTTTCCCCATCTTTCATTTAATGTCCTTGCTGTTCCGGTTTCAACGCAGCCTGATACGCCGATCAGCGCCTGGATTTAATTCTGATTTATTTTTCCAGGTAAAACAAAGACATATGAAATATTAGATTAGATTATTTTATATTTATGATTTTTATTTTCCCGCTTATTGTTTCCGCTCCATATGAAACCTACTTATTATCCAATTCAAGGCCGATCGATAATCAAATAACCAGCCAGGAAATATTCATATCATTATCCCGATATATTCATATTTACTGTCTCGCCCCTGCATGTTCCTGTTCAATGCACGTATCGGCAATGATCCGCCCGCCTGATTCCCTGTGCCACCCGCTGGGTTTCCTGGCGTGGCATTCAAGACCCTGTGCGCTAGGGCCGATACGCGTTCGGGGTCATATGGTCAAGGCTCTTTATGTGTGTCCGAGGCCATATGCTCAAGGCTTCTTATGTACGTCCGGGGTCAAGTGCAGCCCGCGTCGAAATCTGCTAAAATTTTTCCCTCATTGGGGGAGTAGCTCAGCTGGGAGAGCGCTGCGTTCGCAATGCAGAGGTCGGGAGTTCGATCCTCCTCTTCTCCACCAGTATTCAATGCCCAACCTTAACAGGTTGGGCATTTCTTTTGCGCGCTCCATGCTGATCGAAAATGCCAAAACGCCCAACCGGAAGTGATTGGGCGTTTTGGCCTGCCATGCTGGGGCACGCGGAACGGGGAAATATTACTGCGGGCCGAGCTTTTCGATCAGGGCGGCGAGCTGGTCAACCTCGTCGGGCTTCAGATCGGTGAGGGGCGCGCGGACGGGGCCCGCGTCGTGGCCAACGATTCTGGCGCCTGCCTTGACGATGCTTACGGCATAGCCCTGCCCCTTGTTGCGCAGCGCAAGATAAGGCATGAAGAAGTCGCGCAGCAGCCTGTGCTGGGTGGCTGTGTCATCGTTGGCAACGGCGCGATAGAAATCCATGGCCGTGCGCGGGATGAAATTGAAAACGGCTGACGAATACACAGGCGTGCCCAGCGCCTTGTAGGCCGCCGCGTAGACTTCGGCTGTAGGCAGGCCGCCCAGGTAGGAAAACCGGTCACCCATCTTCAGGTAGATGGAGGACATCAGCTCGATGTCGCCAATGCCATCCTTGAAGCCGATCAAGTTCGGACAGCGATCAGCAAGAATTGCGAGCGAATCGGGCGTCAGGCGGCAGACGTTCCGGTTGTAGACGACAACGCCGATGGAGACGCTCTTGCAAACCTGCTCGACATGCGCGATAAGCCCTTCCTGGCTGGCTTCGGTCAGATAATGCGGCAACAGCAGAATGCCCTGCGCGCCGGCCTGCTCCGCCGCACGGGCGCATTCGATGGCAAAACGCGTGGCGCCGCCGGCGCCGGCAATAATGGGCACCTTGCCGCGGCAGGTATCAACCGCAGTTTTCACGATGGCGGGATATTCGGTGCCCGACAGCGAGAAATACTCTCCGGTGCCGCCTGCCGCGAACAGCGCCTTGGCGCCATAGGGGGCCAGCCACTCAAGCCGCCGGGCATAGCCGGCGGGGTTGAATTCGCCCTGCGCGTCAAAATCGGTCAGCGGAAACGACAGCAGCCCCTCGGAAAGTACCTTTTTTAGTTCCTGCGGATTCATCTAAGCCCTCTTGAAATAGTATCCGGGAAGAAGATTTTTCCTTCCCAATCTTAGTCATCAGACAACTGATGACTAAGATTGTGAGTCTCTTCTAGGAAAGTGTCAAGCGTTGCTGGCAACGTCCCGCATATGTTGTATGACAACTGCCAGCCAACGCCACGGATTAAACCCTTTGCAACAGGCTCCCGGACACACCTTGGGCGCTCCAGGAATGTTCACCCCTTCACAGCCAGATTTGCGGGCGCACCCTGGCCTCCTCTGGAAGCTCGGCGTTTCCGCCTGATTCACTGCCGGGGCCGCAGGCATGATTCAGGACGAATGGATTAATATGCCGGCTATCGCGGCGTCCGGCTGCCCGCCAGCCTCCCGCGCCTTTACCGTTTTTTCTGATCCTGAATGTCGAACAACAAGAATACTTCTTCCCCAGCCAGCGGGCAGCTGCGCCGTGAACTCAAGCCCCGTCACCTCTCCATGATCGCCATTGGCGGCTCTATCGGCACCGGCCTGTTTGTCGCGTCGGGAGCAACCATCTCCCAGGCCGGTCCAGGCGGCGCCCTGCTGTCTTATATGCTGATCGGGCTGATGGTGTATTTCCTGATGACCAGCCTCGGCGAGCTGGCGGCGTTCATGCCGGTATCGGGTTCCTTTGCCACATATGGCGCGCATTACGTAGATGAAGGTTTCGGCTTCGCGCTGGGCTGGAACTACTGGTACAACTGGGCTGTCACCATCGCGGTGGACCTGGTCGCCGCGCAACTGGTCATGAGCTATTGGCTGCCAGACGTACCCGGCATTGTCTGGAGCGCGCTGTTTCTGCTGTTGATGTTTCTTCTCAACAGTATCTCCGTGCGCGGCTTTGGGGAGGCTGAATACTGGTTTGCGGCAATCAAGGTGTTTACCGTGCTGGCCTTCATTGCCACGGGCATCCTGATGCTGACCGGCATTCTCCACGGCGGCGAGCATGCGGGCCTGGCAAACCTGACGGTGGGCGACGCCCCCTTCCCCGGCGGCTTTGCCGCCATGATAGGCGTAGCCATGATCGTGGGGTTTTCTTTCCAGGGCACCGAGCTTATCGGTATTGCCGCCGGCGAATCCGAAGACCCTGCGCGCAACATTCCGCGTGCGGTCAGGCAGATTTTCTGGCGCATATTGCTGTTCTATATCTTCGCCATACTGATTATCAGCCTGCTCATTCCCTATACCGACCCGCAACTGCTGCGCAATGAGGTCGGCGACATCAGCGTCAGCCCCTTCACGCTGGTATTTGAAAAAGCGGGCCTGCTGTCCGCGGCGGCGGTCATGAATGCCGTGGTGCTGACATCTGTGCTGTCCGCAGGCAACTCGGGCATGTATGCCTCCACGCGCATGCTGTTCAACCTGGCCTGCGAAGGCAAGGCGCCGCGTGTATTCGCGCGGCTGTCCGTGACAGGTGTGCCGCGCTATGCCCTGCTGGCCACAACCGTGGTTGCGGCGTTGTGCTTCCTGAGCTCTATCTTCAGCCCGACATCCGTGTATATCTGGCTGCTGAACACCTCGGGCATGACGGGCTTCATCGCCTGGCTGGGCATTGCGGTCAGCCAGTATCGCTTCAGGCGGGGCTATGTTGCCCAGGGACGTGACCTTTCTGTGCTGCCGTACAGATCCAAATTCTTTCCGTTCGGGCCGGTCTTTGCGTTCTGCCTGTGCCTGATCATCACGCTGGGGCAGAACTATCAGGCATTTCTGCAGGACACCATAGACTGGAATGGCGTGGTCGCCACCTATATCGGCCTGCCGCTGTTCCTGCTGATATGGTTTGCATACAGGATCGTCAAGGGATCCCGCATCGTGCGCTACGACGAAATGGTATTTCCGCAAGCAACTGTTTGTTCCGACGCCGCAAATGCGCGCAAGGCGTCGCCGGCCAGCCGATAGCGTGTCCATTCCGACTGAGGCACGCCGCCGATCGCCTCATAGACCCTGATCGCCGGCTCGTTCCAGTTGAGCACGCTCCATTCCATACGTCCGCAGCCCTGGGACACAGCGATGCGCGCGACCTCCCGCAGCAGCGCCTTGCCGGCCCCGACGCCACGGAATTGGGGCGAAACGTACAGGTCTTCCAGGTAAATGCCGTGGCGCCCAAGCCAGGTCGAATAATTGGCGAAATAGACGGCAAACCCCGCAACCGTCCCGTCCACTTCGCAGATGAGCGCAGCGCTGGAATGCGGCTGGTCAAACAGTGTGTGCTCAATGTCTGCAACTGAAGACTCGACCTCGTGTTCCGCCTTTTCGTATATCGCAAGATCAACGATAAAGCGATGGATGACGGGCGCATCGCTGCGCTGTGCTGCCCGGATGGTGATGGATGCCATGATGCCTGACCAAAAACAATGAATCGGGGGCATTGTAATCCCAGCCATGGCGGCGCAGCCCGGCGGCGGGTTTAACAAGCCTGCAATAACCAGCGCCCATACTCCGAATTCTCAAGCCAGCCGCCATGCCGCCCGCGCTGCCAATGCGGCGGCGGCAACCGCGGCATCACAATTTAGATGAGTATTCCACCATGCTGAAGCACCCCGCCAAAATTGACCCCGAAGACTTGCCAAGCAATACGTCCCGGAACGAGCATTTCCAGACCATTGTCGAACGCGCCCAGGGCCGCCGCCGTTTCCTGAAAACCGGCGTAGGCCTGTCCGCCGCAATGTTTCTTGCCGGCCCACTGGCCGCCTGTTCGAGCGGCCGCGCATCCGCACAGACAGGCCCCTTGCTGGGCTTCGATGGCATTGCCGCATCCACCAGCGACAGCGTCCGTATTGCCCAGGGCTACACGGCCACACCGTTCGCGCCCTGGGGGACGCCGCTGTTCGCGGGCGATCCCGCCTGGATGAGCGATGCCAGCCAGGATGCTCAGGCCCAGGCGCGCCAGGTCGGCGACAATCATGACGGCATACACTACTTCCCTCTTGATGGCAGCAGCGAAGAAGGCCTGCTCGTGATGAATCACGAATACACAACGGTGAGCGACAAGGGCTACACATGGCTGTTCGGTCCGGATGGAACAGAACCCTGGACTGCCGCCAAGATGAACAAGGCGATGAATGCGCATGGCGTGTCGGTCATACATGTGGTCCGCAAGCAGGGCAAGTGGGCGATCAAGACGACCTCTCCCTACAACCGGCGCATCACCGCCTCCACCGAAATGAAGATTACAGGGCCGGCCGCAGGGCACCCTCTGCTGCGCACGCGCGCAGACACTAAGGGTACGCGCGTGCTGGGCACGTTCAACAATTGTGGCAACGGATGGACGCCCTGGAATACTTATCTCGCCTGTGAAGAAAATTTCAACAACTACTTTGGCACAACGTCAGGCAAGGACACGCGCAACGAAGCCCAGAAACGCTATGGCCTGACCGCCGGGCGCACGGAGTACCGCTGGGAGGAATATGCCGAACGCTTTGACTACGCCCGCGAGCCGAATGAGTCCAACCGTTTTGGCTGGATTGTTGAAATCGATCCCTTCGACCCAACGGCGGTGCCGCGCAAACGCACGGCACTGGGGCGCATCAAACATGAGAATGCTGCGCTGACGCTGGCGGCCGATGGCCGCGTGGTGGTCTACATGGGCGACGACCAGGCCAACGAATACATCTACAAGTTCGTATCCGAAAGCGCCCACAGGCCTGGCGGCTACAACCCCGACCTGCTTGATGCCGGGAAACTCTATGTCGCGCGTTTCGACGCGGATGCGGCCGAGGGCGACTTCATGGGCAAGGGAGAATGGCTGCTGCTGGACAAAGAAGCCAACCCCATCCTCAAGGCGGATGCCCGCTTCGCAAGCCAGGCCGAAGTGCTTATCCATACCCGCCTCGCCGCCGACGCTGTGGGGGCCAGCAAAATGGACCGGCCCGAATGGGTCAGCGTGCATCCCCAGAGCGGCGAAGTATACGTGACGCTCACCAACAACAGCGGTCGCGCCCAGGCCAGCGCCGCCAACCCCCGCCCCAAGAATATCTATGGACAGATCGTGCGCTGGCGCGAAGCAGACGGCGATGCCGCCGCAACGCAGTTCGAATGGGATGTGTTTGTGCTGGCCGGGAATCCACTGAAATACACTGACCGCAATGATCTGAAGTCAGGCTCGGACAACATTACCGCCGAGAATATGTTCAACAGCCCTGACGGCCTTGCGTTCGATACCGCCGGCCGTCTCTGGATACAGACTGACGGAAAATACAGCAACACGGGCGAATACGAAGGCCAGGGCAACAACCAGATGCTGTGTGCGGACCCGGCCAGCAAGGAAATACGCAGATTTCTGGTTGGCCCCAAGGAATGCGAGGTGACGGGGATCGCCTTCACACCTGATTCCAGGACCATGTTCGTGAATATCCAGCATCCAGGCGAAGAGGGAGACAGCCACTGGCCCGACGGCGGCAATGCGATCCCGCGCTCCGCGACGCTCATCATCACCAAGGATGATGGCGGCGTGATTGGCACCTGAACTTCGCGGACTCTTGCGCCCGGAGGCCGGGTAAAAGGGCGGCACGCGTTCAACCGCAGCCGCCCTGCCTCACCTGCCGCTACAGGCTGGCCGCCCAGCTGTCACGGATGCGGGGCAATTCGCCTGGAAGCTGGCCGGCCAGCCGCTCGAACAGCTCATCGTGCAAGGCCAGCTCGGCCCGCCAGGCGCCGCTGTCCGATGCCATGACCTGTTGGAAACGGTCAGCGCCAAAGTCCAGCCCCTGCCAGTCCAGGTCTTCATAGCGCGGCGATATGCCGAATACATGGTCACTGCCGCCCGCCTGGTTGTCGAGGCGGCCAAGTATCCACTTGAGCACTCGCATATTGTCGCCGAACCCAGGCCAGACAAATTTGCCGTCAGGGCCTTTGCGGAACCAGTTCACACAATAGATGCGCGGCAGGGACGCGCCCGAGGCGCGAAGCGTCTCGCCGAGGCTGAGCCAGTGCGCAAAATAACTGCCCATGTTGTAGCCGCAGAAGGGCAACATGGCAAAGGGGTCACGCCGCACCACGCCCTGCTTGCCGGCGGCAGCGGCGGTGGTTTCCGAACCCATGGTCGCAGCCATATAGACGCCTTCGGCCCAATTGCGCGCCTCGGTCACCAGCGGCACAGTATCTGAGCGCCGTCCGCCGAAAATAAAGGCGTCGATCACCACGCCTTCCGGGTTCTCCCATTCGGGGTCGATGGATGGGCACTGCGATGCCGGAGCGGTAAAGCGCGCATTGGGATGGGCGGCCTTGCGACCAGTCTGCGCGCCAATCTGCGGCGTCCAGTCTTGCCCCTGCCAGTCGATGAGATGCGCGGGCGGCGCATCGGTCATGCCTTCCCACCAGACATCGCCATCATCGGTCAATGCAACATTCGTAAAAATGACGTTGGCCTTGAGCGTAGCCATGGCGTTGTAATTGGTCTGTTCGCTGGTGCCCGGCGCCACCCCGAAATATCCCGCCTCGGGGTTGATGGCATGCAGTCTGCCATCCTTGCCGGGCTTGATCCATGCAATGTCGTCACCTATGGTGGTGACCTTCCAGCCCTGAAGGCTGGAAGGCGGAATCAGCATGGCGAAATTGGTCTTGCCGCAAGCGGAGGGAAAGGCTGCAGCGACATGGCGCTTGCGGCCTTCGGGCGAGGTCACGCCAAGGATCAGCATGTGCTCGGCCAGCCAGCCTTCATCCCTGCCCATTGTGGATGCGATGCGCAAGGCAAAGCATTTCTTGCCCAGCAAGGCGTTGCCGCCATAACCCGAACCGAAGCTCCATATTTCCCGCGACTCAGGATAATGAACGATGTACTTGGTGTCATTGCAGGGCCACGCGACATCGGGCTCGCCAAGTGCAAGAGGCTTGCCCACGGAATGCACGCAAGGCACGAAATCGCCGTCCTCGCCAAGGATGTCATACACCTTCCTGCCCATGCGCGTCATGATGCGCATATTGACGACAACGTAGGGGCTGTCCGTCAGTTCAATGCCAATGTGCGAAATCGGGGAACCCAGCGGTCCCATGGAGAATGGCACCACATAAAGCGTCCGGCCGCGCATGGAACCGGCAAACAGGCCTTCCAGGGTCTGCCGCATTTCGCGCGGGTCCGCCCAGTTATTCGTCGGCCCCGCATCTTCCTTGCGTTCGGAACAGATAAAGGTTCGGTCTTCGACGCGCGCGACATCGGATGGATCAGACCAGGCCAGATAGGAATTGGGGCGTTTCGCCGGGTTGAGCCGCTTGAGCGTGCCTGCAGCAACCATCTGCTCGCACAGGCGATCATATTCTGCCTGGGAACCGTCGCACCACACGATTTCATCCGGCTGAAGCTGTTCCGCCATGCTCCGCACCCAGTCTTTCAAGCCTTGATGCCTGACATATTCCGGAGCCTGTTGCATGGCCGCCGTGACGTCTTCCTGTCTGCCCATCATGTCTCCTTGTCGGTATTCTATTGATCTGCGGGCACGCGCTGGGCGGTTCGGGGAAAAAGCCGGTATCACGCCACAGCAATGCCGTTCCAATCATAACTGTAGGTGACGAAACAGATTGTATGAAATGCATCAATGCGTATCATCATGGGCTCCAGCGAGGGAACGGGATGTCGTCGGGCGCTCAGGCTCCGAAATCATGCGCTATCGTTGCTGGCTCACCAGGCTGTACCGTCAGACTACCCGACCAGACAGGCAAGCTGCCATTGACGATTTTGACCTGATACGTACCCGGCGCGAGCGAGATCGCTTTCAGCGGTGGAGACACCCCTTTCGATTTGCCGTTGATATAGATTTCACCCCAAGGCTGTACTGCCAGACGCACCTGCTGCATCCGCCCAGCGGGCGTCTCATCGCGGCGGCGCTCCTGAGACACTGCCTTTTCGGCCTTGGGAGGCTCAGCCTCTGACAGGTTTGCCTTGGGAGTATCGGCCTCGCTGAGCTTGTCTTCAGCCTGCGCGTTCCCGCCCTCTTCGATCCCGGCATGCCCGAGTTCCTCATGCTCGGCTTCCGCATGCCTAGCATCATTGTCCCAGGCATCGGCCTGTCCTGACACTGCGGTCAATGCGGTTTGATCATCCAACGCCTGCTCCGGAGGCAATTCCGTCTCAGGGCCGCGCCGGGCAGAAGCCTCGGAACCGGAAACGGGTGCCGATGTCACCTCAGGGCCAGGCAAAACCTCAAGATCCGCGGAAGCGATCAGCCCGGGGCCTGGGGCATCTATCCGCGCTGCCTCTGCACCGGTCGCGACATCCGCATCCCGGGAATCCGTCTGCGCTGTCTCAACGGCATCCATACTGCTCGATCCACGCCCAAGCCAGAACAAGCCGATCCCGAGCAGGATAATAACTGCCGCCGCAACCGGCCAGACGGACATACGACGCGGGGCGGCCATATCCGCCAGCGCCGGCGGCGGCGGGTGCTGCGGCAGAGCATTCACGGCGACGGCGGGTGGATCAGGCTGCGCCGGCCCCGCGGAGCGGCCAGCCATGTCCAGTGTGGCATCGAGACTTCCCTGTATACCCAGGCTCAACACAAACTCATCCAGGGTCTGCTGCCGGGAGGAAGGCGCCAGAGACAGGCCGCGATCAATCGCAGCCAAAAACCCCGCGTGATATCCAGGGTAAGCCTGGATGTCCAGGGACCCGCAAGCATCCACAATCATGCGGCGAACCGCGTGAGGTGGCGCCTGGCCTGTGATCAAAGCATAGGCCAGCGCGCTCAGGCCATAGATATCCGTCCACGGCCCCAAGGGCCCATCAGCGGCATCGACATACTGCTCGAACGCGGCGTAGCCGTCCTCAAGAGAGCCATACAACTGCTCACTGTCGCTTCTGCCGCTGGACGAAGCCGGGGCAAGCGACACGTCTTCACCCGAGACAAGAATCTGTTTCGGCGCTATATGGCCATGGATACGACCTTGGGCATGCAGAATCTTCAGTTCTGGCAGGAGGTGGCCAAACAGTTGCCAAACCTGCTCTTGATTCAGATGGCCGCGCGACTGCCACAGCGCCGCATCCATCAGCGTATCGCCCTCGCGTGCCGGAGCGGCGCCATTAGCGCCGTCAGGCCGGGCTTCTGCATTGTCCGCCGCAAGGCTATCCGAATATTGTCCGGATCTGGAGCGCTCGGGCGTGGAATCTGTCTTGGCTTGTTCAGCGTCAATCGACATGGAGGCTTGCCTCATTGTGTCAGGATATACAGGGTCACCGATAGCCGGCATGTGCGACAAACAGTTTGTTGAACAGCGTCGCGTTCAGCGCGCCGCCATGCACATGGCTCTTGTGGGCCGCGCCTTCCGAGGAATTGGTCCACCAGTAGCTGGTCATCGCGCCCGGATTGAAATACATGGGCAGCTCGGACCACCCCAGGGCATCGGGTTCAGAATGAGCAATCGCTATGTCATGGCCGCCGTTAAGCACACTGAGGATATCGGCGCCGCCATCGGACGGCGCCGGCTGCTCTGGCGCTGATCCACACAGGCGGCGGATAATGCCGCGTGCTCCATATAAGGAATTTTCCAGCTGGGCAGTGCCACAGCCATGGCGCAGGGCTGCGACCAGGCAGGCGCCCAGGCTCTGGTACAGAGGCCCCGCACCGGCCAGCAGGGATGGCCGGTATTGATCATCCGGCAGCGCAAATACAATCACCAGCGGAAAGCTGCGGCCCACGCGATCGCGGCTGGCGCCCATGCATCCAAACTGCACGACACCTGTTTCCAGACCTGCGGGCACGACAAAATTCCACAGAGGCGCGCTTTGATATGCCGCCTCGCCCAACCGGTCCCCGTGCAGTTTCGCCATGCCCAGCTGGAGCCACTTGTCCCACCACTGTATGAGGTCGCGGCTCATGTCACGATGCGCAAAATCCCCGCTGGCCGGCAGTTTTCCATACCAGCCCAATGCGCCCGAGCAAAACCCGTCTTTGCTGTGCATGGCCGCTATCCTTTTCCAGGACATTGAAACCCGACCATGTCAGACAGCCGGAACGGGTTCTTGACGCTGTTGGCGCTGATCTCCAGCTCGACCTGACGCCCGCCGATGTCAAAAACCGCAAGCGTTACTTCGGGTGAAGCGCCGGGCCGCAAGGTCGCTTTGTCCAGAAGACGGTTCAATGCCCATGGGCCGGAAGCGGATACGCCGGATATCCCGGTCTGGGGCAACAGTTCAATGCTGGCTTGATTAATGCCGCCTGGGCCCGGCCACTGCACTGTGGTGCTTACTTGCGGACCATGTGCATAACGCACTGTCTGGCCTCCCACGCTCATGATGAACTGAGTAATGTCTTCGTCCATGCGCAAGGGGCGTATGCTGACTTTGAAAGACGGTTCGCTGCCGGCACCCGTGAAGTACACGCTGCGTATCGTCGCCGCGTGCTGGAATGCGGCCAGATAGCCGGCCATCCCCCCTTGCTTGCCGTCAATGCCGGGCTTGAAACGCCAGCTCCGGCCTGACATGTCCACATGATCGGCAAGATTGGCCTGAAAAAAGCTCTCCATCATGCCGCCTGGCCCAAACAGACGCGCCATGTCGTTGGGCGCCACATCGCGCGTGGATCTCGACGAGAAAGGATAGCGGCCCGCGATGGCCTGCCTGCAGAAGCTTCCCAGCTGGGCCGAGACATTCTCGCCAATATGACGCCGCTCCACATCCAAAACCTCACGCGATGCCTGAACCGACAGCTGGGTCAGCATGGCTGCCACAGGCTTGGGAAGCCGCCCAGCCTCAGCTTGCAACTTGGTCACGACAGGCGACGAAGGCAAGGTGCCCGCGCTGCGCAGCGCGGCATCCGATGCTGTCAGGTAACCGTATAGTTCATCAATCAGCCCGGTTGTGGCAGTGATGGGCGGATTGCCGTCGGCGCCCTTGGCTACCAGCTGCCGGTATGCCGCGAAATGCCTGTCGACGATGTATTCGACCTTCTCTCGCGTTCCCGCCTCACGCGCGGTATCACGCCCTATAGGTCCGAACATGCGCTCCAGGGTGTTCTGCGTGGTCGATACCCGATCGCGAGCCTGGTCCAGCAAAGAGCGCTCACCCTCGCCTGTGTCGCGCAACAGCGTGGTTTCTTGAGCAATGCCCCGCATCATGGTCACGAGCGGAGATCCTGATGAAGACAGCGTGCGGGCGATCTCTATACTCTGCAACAGGCTGGACGCGGGCGCCAGGCGCAGGTCATTCAGATAGCCATCCCAGTATTTCACATAGTCGGTCAGATACAGACGCTTTATCTCCCGCGTCAATACCTCGTCGGCCGGCACAGGCTCGCGCCCCGGACGCACGCCCAATATCCAGGCATCGTCTTTGCGCAGAGCGCCTGCCACCTGCGCAATGCGTGGACTGAACACGTCCCAGTAACCCTTGTAGCTGTATAGCGCGGGAATGCCTTCATTCAGAGGCGCGCCGCTGCTGCGTGCAAATACAGTCATGGCCGCAGGTCCGCCCAGGCTGGCGAAAGTGATATCAGGCAGCCCATCGCTTAGCAGCAACCGCCGCAATCGGCTGTAGGCTCGCTTTGCAAGCGAATAGCTGTCCAGATCAGCGCGCGCCGACGATACCAGGCTCTGGTCCTGGGCAAAGGGAGACGATAGCGCCGAGGCTTCCATAAGGCTGCGCAAATGGCCAGACAGCGCATCAAAGCTGCGCCGCGTATAGTCTTCCGGCAATGTTTTCTGAACATCAGACAGTACCCAGGCATGTAGAAACTGCGCATCGTAATGGGCGGAGTCATACATCATGAGATAAGCACGCAAAGCTTCGTACTCATATTCCAGGTCATTGGCTGGCGTGCTGCGCAACGCCTGTTCCACCCGGCGAGCGACCTGCGGCACCAGAACCTGCTGCTGCGTCACCCGATAGGCGCCATCCACACCTGCCTGCACCTTGTCGCCCTGGTATAGGCCAAAACGGTAGGACCAGGGCGGGCTTTCCGTATCCAAGCCCCCTGCGGCGGGCAGTTCTCGTAGCGCTGTCATGTAAGGCTCCACTGAGCGCACATCGCCTGGCTGTGTAATCCGAGTCTCGCGGCCCAGTTTGCCGACCTCGGGCGTCTGCGCCTGAATCTGCGCCAGATAAGCCATATTGTTTCTGTAGCTGATCGCCATCCCCGCCAGCAGTGTCAACAGCACCACGCTTATGGCGCCATAAGCGCTCCACTGGACAACGCGGTAGCGGCGTTCCCATTTGAGGTTGCGGCCGGCCAGCATGGCCTCCGGGAAGATAAGCTTCTTGAGCAGATCATGCAGAAAAAAGCTGCGGCCCTGATCTCCCGCATGCGGTTGCACGCTGCCGGTGGGATGGATTCCATCTATATTCAGGTACCGCTTCAGATGTCCCGCCACTTGGTCGAAGGTCTGGCCGCCTTGCGTGCCGCTGGTGAAATAGACACCGCGCAACAGAAGCGAGGACTCGAACCGAGTTGAGGCAAAGACATCGCTCAGAAAATGGGTCAGCAGTGGCCGCAACCCCTCAAACTGCTGCGGAAGCAGGTAGGCAAGCGCGCGTTGCCTGACCTCCTGCTCGGCTGCCAGCGTATCGGGCAAGCCTTGGAATAGCCTTTCCTGCAACAGATCATATTCCGCACTGAATGCTGCAAGCAGATTGAAGTTTTCTGATTGCGACTGGGCATGCGGGAACGTAAAACCCCACACTTGTTTTAGATCTTCACGGCTGCAGTGTGCAAAATATTCCTCGAAACCGGACAGCAAATCCATCTTGGTGACCAGCACATACACGGGAAAGCGCAAGCCCAACTGTTCACGCAATTCCTGCAGGCGCTGGCGCAGCACGGCTGCATGCCTGAGACGCTCATTGTCTGTCGATGACAGCAGATCCCCGACGCTGATCGTCAGCATGACGCCATTGATAGGTTGGCGACCGCGATATTTGCGCAACAACCCCAGAAAGCCCTTCCATTCCTCCTCATCCCCGGTGGGATCGCTTTCATGCGTTGTGTAGCGCCCTGCGGTGTCCAGCAACACAGCGTCGTCGGTAAACCACCAGTCGCAGTTGCGCGTACCGCCCACGCCCCGCAAGGCTGTCTTGCCAAAGCGGTGTGCCAGCGGAAACTGCAGGCCGGCGTTCACCAGGGCAGTAGTTTTTCCCGAACCAGGCGCGCCGATGAAGATATACCAGGGAAGCTGATACAAGTACTGCCTGGAGAAGCGCGCCCACAGCCGTGGCTGCTTACCTGCCGAAAACCGCGTGTTGCGCAGCAGATTTATCGCTTCATCGAAACGGGCCGAGAGCGCCTGAATTTCCGCGTTGCGCTCAGGCTCAGGCATTTGCGGTTTTTCCGGACGCCGCAACTGCCCCAGCAAGCGCGCATTCAGCCTGCCTTCACGCCAGATCCGCCACAGTATGCGCAACAGCCAAACAGCGAAAAGGACAGCAATGACATAGATGCGCGCCCGTTCGGTCTCCAGCGGCTGCCAGGCGCCGATGGACAGCAGCGGCCCGGCGATCCAGATAAGCGCGGCCAGCGCCACCAGACCGATGAAATTCCACAGCCCCCGGCTGGCAAAAAAACCCAGGATACGGCTCATGGCTGGATGCCTCCCATCGTACGATCCGCCGCGCCAACACCCACTGGCGAGGAAAGCAGCGTAATTTCCACCCTCCGGTTGCGGGCGCGATTCTCTGGGCTGTCATTGGGCGCAATTGGATCAGATTCGCCGCGTCCCTCTGCCCGTACCCGTCCGGGTTCAGCCAATCGCGCCTGGAGCAGCGCCTTGACGGCATCGGCCCGGGCCTGGGATAGCTCCCAATTCGATGGGTAGCGCACCGTGCGTATCGGCACATTATCGCTGTAGCCGCTGACCAGAATATCGCCGTGCGCCTGATTCAGCGCGTCAGCCACACGCGACAGCACCGGAATGTAGCGCGACTGTATCTTGTCGGCGCCCGACGCAAACAGGCCGTCGCCATACAGGATGATCACACTGCGATCCGCCTCGTCCCGCACTGCAAGCAGGCCTTCGCGAACTTCAGGCGCAAGAAAGCCAGTCAGGCGAAAGGCGGGCTGGCCCGATGCGCCCGCAGCCGGGCTCTGTGTCTCCGCCTTGATCTGCAATGACGGCTGCTTCAGCGCAGCCAGTTCCGAAAAGACGATGTCGGATCGGCTGCCCAGGCTCCAACTCATGCCGAGGTAGGCAAAGAGACCGACGGCGGCCGCAAGGACAGCAAACACCCACATCGGAATGGGCAGCCGTTTCACTTCGGCAAGCAGCGGCGCATCTTGCCAGTGCAGAGACAAGGGCTGCGCATACTCGCCCCGATTGCTGCGCAGTATCAGCAGCAGGCGCTGCCTAAGAGTCTCGAGCTGACTGCGGCCATTGTCCGCGACACGATAACGCCCCTCGAAGCCCAGTTGCAGGCAGTAATACAGCAGTTCCAGCAAATCAATGTGCTGGGCTGGCTTCTGGCTCAGCTTGGCCAGCAGCTGAAAAAACTTCTCGCCGCCCCAGGTTTCATTATGAAAGGTCACCAGCATACTGTGGGCGGACCAGGCGCCATTGCCACCCCAAGTGGTCAGCGCGGCAGCCTCATCGAGCGCCGTGCACAGACAATAGCGAGCGCCCAGTATGGTCTCATTGGCGATGCCGGCCTGCTGAGCGCGCAATTCAAACTGCCTGATCTCGTCAACCAGATGCTCGCGCAACATCTGCACCGAGGGATGTGTTTCACTCGCCCTGATTTGGGGAATCAGTACCAGCAGCGGGTTGGCCGCGGCCACCAAAGGGTTGACAGCGCGTCCCTCGTAATCCGGCTCCGCCGGCGTCACGGGATGCCGCTGCCCGTCCGAGCCTGCCTGCGGCCATGGGCCGGCTTCCAGTGCCCATGCATTTTGTGTGGCCATGCCTACTCTCCCCATCCCGACCGCAAGGCCCAGAACTCAAGCTCCAGGCCTGGAAAGTCGCCCGACAGGTGCAGCGCCAGGCCGCCGGTATTCTGGAACTGTTTCCACATTTCTCCCGTTTTCTCAAGCTCAAAATAGATATACCCAGCGTGATATGGGATCTGCCTTGGCGTGTTGAGCATGGGACGAATGCCTATCCCGGGCAGTTGAAGATGCACAAGATCGCGAATACGTTCTATCGGCCCCAACTTGGCCTGCGCGGGGAAACGCGCGCGCAAGGTGTCTGCGGGCATATCGGCGTGAGCGGCCAGTATCAAGGCCGACGTACGCCGCATGGCGGGGTCGTTGACATGGCAGACACGCACGCCCTGCCCCTTGTCTTCGAGCGGAATCTGCAAGGCGCTGTCTTCCAGAACAACCGACAGCGCATGACGTATACGCAGCACCAGAGGATGAAAGCTTGCCGCCAGATCATCGTGCACATATTCCGGAAACGCGGCAAGCCTGCGATCAGATGCGCTGAATGTCTCAAGATCCCCGGCAAGCATAAGCAAGTCATGGAACAGACGCTCGGGATGATGGACACCTGTCTGGCGGATATGCTCCATGACACCCCGATAGCGATTGATGGTGGCCAGCATGAGAAACTCGGACACCTCGGAAACCCCGCCCCGGCCGGGCCGTGACAGACGCTCGGCCAGCACAGTGCCCCGCGCTTGCAGCAAGGCAATCACTTCGCTCAGCCGCGACATCAACACCGCGTCCGCGCCAACCCCGAGCACGGGCGCGATGTAGTCCGAATCCAGAGCAATCTGTTGATTGTTAAGGCGCTCTGTGACGCGAGCCACCCCGAGCGTGACCCAATCGCCCCCTGCTTCGTCCTCCGGCATGAGACGCAGCCGCAGGCGTCCAAGCTGCAGAACAACAGGCTCTAAGCTGACTGTGCAGCTATCCTGGACCTCTTCCTCGACGACGCTGTACCGCGCGAGTGACGAATCGTCCTGCTCAAACGAAATCTCATGCTCGCCATCGCGTCGGCGCGGCAAGGCGAGCACGAACTTTCGGCCCTGCGTTCCGGCAGGAATATGCAACGCGGCCGGTCCGTCCTGTGCACGGGTGAAAGAGAAAGGCGTTCCGTCCGGGAAAATGCCGCTGGCCTCAAGCAGCGCAAGCGAGCCGGTCGCCAGCGCATCCTGGTCCAGCTTCAGCGTGCAGAACCCCCAATAAATGCCCGCGTGGCAATCGGCCTGTATTTTTGCCTGCCGCGCCAGATAGCGCTCCATCTGCTGGAAATGATGAGGGCGCAGAAACATACCCTCAGACCAGACAACTTTTTTCTGTTCAGTCATGCTTTCTTGATAATCGATGGGAACACGAAGCAGATCAATTCTCTTGCGACACCAGGGTCATGCCATGGCTGTCAAGCTGGATCTTGATGCGGGCGGCGCCCGGCGAGAATTGCCAGAACTTATAGATATTGGTGCTGCGGCTATCGGGCAGATCAATGAGCATGCGCCACTGGCTGGCATCCAGATCGCGGTAGCCGGCAACGATACCCAGCGCCTTCGCACCCACATGACCAGGCCGCCGCAACGTCTCTGGCGTTCCGGGCTGTAGCGTCAGCCGCTGCACTTCCAGCAGGTCCGCGCCCAGGGCCTTGCTTGGGTCAGCTTGCAGGGCAAAGTAGTCCGTCGCCTGGAATGCCGCGGGCGACTTGAGTTCGTAGACAGTAATCTGAACAGGCGAAGGACGTCCATTGCTATCTGGATTGATGCCATGATCCGCCTCGAAGTCCAAGGCATATGGGACCGGCAATTTGCTTTCGGTGGCCGCGCAGCCGGACAGTATCCCGGCCAATAAGAAAAGCCCCAGCCGCAACATGAAAGTATTCCCAATCATCCTCGTCACATTCCTCCTGTGTTGTTAAACCATGCAATCGGTCCCCGCCATCCGCGGAGAAAATCATCCGCGCAGGCAGACCACCCGCCATCAAACACAAAACAGAAGTCATTGCCGTTACAGGCACAGAGTTTTACCTCGCTTACATCAGGAAAAAACTTTCTGGTGGCATTCGTCCGCCGCGATCCACCTCCGTCAAATTACCGAAACATGACGGCTCTATGATCAGTTGCCACTGGACTGAGCCATTGTTTTCATTGTTTGCACCAACGACATGACCATTTACCCGCGACTCACCATGCTGGCGTTGCTCCTGGCCTTGAATGGCTGCGCACATCCGCCCGCCACAACCGGCGTCGAAACATCCGAACAGCGGCAGGCGCTTGCGCAGCTGCGGCGCGATTACGATGCCGGCGAATACGCCACTGTTGCCCGAACAGTGGGTCTGTCTGTGACACTGCAGACCGCAGCGCCCGCTATCAACAAAGAGGCTCTGAAACTGCAGGCATTCAGCTACTGCCTGCTCAAGGATACGCAGCGCTGCCGGCGCAGTTTCGACCGTCTGTTGCAGATCTATCCGGATTTTGAACTTGAACCTGCTGAAAGCCAGCATCCCATGTGGGGCCCGATTTTCCAGCAGGCGCAAGCCCATGAATAAGGGCGATACAGGAGCACCGCCCGTAATCCGAGGCCGCAGCCCTGGAGAAACCAGCATGAAAATCACGACCACGCTTCTATCTGACGAGGCCCGGCCCGCCGATGTGCGGCATCTCGCCGCGCCTGGCATCACGCTGGGGCGATGCAGTGACAACGATATTCCCTTGTGTGGAGGACAGAAACCTGTCGGACGAGTACAGGCCGTCATCCGTTCCGATGGCGAATATTGGCTGCTTGAAAGCCTGAGCAAGATTTCCGCTGTATGGCTCAATGGACGCCCGCTGGCGCCCCGCCAGACCGCGGCCCTAGCCAGCGGGGACCGCATACGCATCGGCGACCATGAGGTCTGCGTGGAGGAAGAACGCTGGGCCGAGCGCGCGGAAGCTGAAGAATCTGATGAATCATCCCCGCCCGCTGAAGAGACAGACATATTTCAGGACCTGTTGGGCGGCCCCGGCGTGCTGCCAGTCGGTGGCAACATGCCCGTCGAGACCCTGCATCCTTTTGACATGCAGTCATCCACATTGCGCAATCACCCCGACCCCTTGGCCTTGCTGCCCGAAGAACGCGAGACCCTGCCACCCGTCACGCAGGCCTGCGTGACGCCTGACGCATCCTTTGATCACATCCTGAGCGATCCGACGCCAACCACGCTGGACTTGCGCGAGCCACTGGCCGCGCATCGCGGCCATGACATCAGGGAAACACTGGCAACCGGCCGGGAAACCGAGCCCTCTTAGTCGTCATCCTCAAAAGCAAACACAAAAGCATCCTCATCCGCCGATAGCGATATGGCAGCTGGCAGCCGGCCTTGCAGCGTGCCATTCAGAACTTCCCGACTGATGTTCGGCAGCACGGCATTGCCAAGAATGGCGTCTATCATGCGCCCTCCCGATTCGACTTCGGTGCAGCGTCGCACAATGAGGTCGACGGCGCATTGGCTTACGTCCAACCGGATTCCATGGTGCTCCCGCAGACGCTCGCGTATGCGCTCCAGTTGAAACAGGACGATGCGGCCAAGCATGGCATCGGATAATGGATGATAGGGAACCACCAATAAGCGGCCCAGCAGGGCTGGTGGAAAAATCCGCAGCAACGCCTGCCGCGCCACATGGTCAATCTGCTCCACCGGGGGGGCCGCACTCCCCCTGCACAAGGCCTCAATCTGCGCGGAGCCCGCGTTTGAGGTCAGAATGATCACCGTGTTGCGAAAGTCGATCCGGCGACCCTCGCCGTCTTCCATCCAGCCTTTGTCAAAGACCTGGAAGAATATCTCATGCACATCAGGGTGCGCTTTCTCCACTTCATCCAGCAGAACCACGCTGTAAGGACGGCGCCGGACAGCCTCGGTCAGGACACCGCCTTCGCCATAACCAACATATCCCGGCGGAGCCCCCTTGAGCGTGGAAACTGTATGAGACTCCTGGAATTCGCTCATGTTGATGGTGATGACGTTGTGCTCGCCACCATACAGCGTGTCTGCAAGCGCCAGCGCCGTTTCCGTCTTGCCTACGCCACTCGGACCGCACAGGAGAAATACGCCGACGGGCTTGTTTGGATCGGAGAGTCTGGCCCTCGAAGTCTGAATTCGCCGGGCAATGGCTTCCAGCGCATGCCGCTGTCCGACCACACGACGCTCCAATGTATCAACCAATCCAAGGATGGCATTTGCCTCGTCGCGCAACATCCTTCCGATCGGTATTCCAGTCCATTCCGAGACCACTGCGGCAACCGCCGCCGCATCGACTGAAGGAAAAACCAGTTGCGCCTCTTCCTGCAGCGAAGCAAGTTCCGACTGGGCATCACGCAGTGCCGACAGTGCTTCCTGATCTTCGTTTACGGCAGTTGCCGCTGGAGCCTGCAACGCTGTCCTCAGGACAGATACACGGCCGGCCAATGCCTGCTCCGCAGACCATCTGTTCTCCAATTTCGCCAGCAGCAGTTGCGCATCGGCCAACTGCTGCGCGCAGGCCTTCAGGCGGCCTTCTCTATCCATTCCAAGCTGGGCCTCTCGGGCCAGCCCTTCCCGCTCGATTTCCAGCGCGGCAATGCGGCTGCGCGCATCCTCTATCTGCCCCGGCGTTGCATGCTGGCTGATGGCGACGCGCGCACATGCCGTATCCAGCAATGCAACAGCCTTGTCGGGCAATTGACGGGCGGGGATGTAGCGATGAGACAGATGCACGCATGCCTCGATCGCCTCATCCAGCAGCAGCACCCCATGGTGCCGCTCCAGCGCGGAGGCAAGCCCCCGTGTCATGGCGATGGCCTGCTCCTGCGACGGCTCGTTGACCTGTATCACCTGGAAGCGCCTGGTCAGGGCCGGGTCGGTTTCGATATATTTCTTGTACTCCGCCCAGGTGGTTGCGCCTATGGTGCGCAGCTGCCCGCGCGCCAGCGCGGGTTTGAGCAAGTTGGCGGCATCGCCTGTGCCGGCCGCGCCACCCGCTCCGACCAGGGTATGTATCTCGTCAATAAACAGCACAGCGGGCCGCTCGCTTGCCGTCACGGCGTCGATCACCTGCCGCAGCCGCTGCTCGAATTCCCCTTTCATCCCTGCACCCGCTTGCAGCAGGCCCAGATCCAGCATATACAACGTGACCTCCCGCAGCGCCGGCGGTACGTCGCCACGCGCAAGCCGCAACGCCAGCCCTTCCACCACTGCGGTCTTGCCAACGCCTGCTTCGCCGGTGAGCAGCGGATTATTCTGGCGGCGCCTCATCAGAATGTCTATCATGCGCCGGATTTCCTGGTCGCGCCCCGTGACGGGATCGATATCCCCGGCTCGCGCCCTGGCTGTAAGATCCACCGCATAGCGATCCAGCACTCCCTGGCCATCCGCAGCCGCCACGGGACTGTCAGCAATTGCGGTCGCGCCCGCGGCCCAGTCGTCCGCCCGCTCGACCGAGCCCTGCGTGATATCTCCCAGCGACTGTATCATGACATCCGGCACGATACGCCTGAATTCGGCGCTCAGATCGTATAGGCTGTTGCGCAGGCTGGCGGTCTTGAGCATTGCGGCCAGTAGATGCGCGCTGCGTATGCGCGCCGAGCCATATTTGACAGAGCAAAAGAGCCACGCCCGCTCCACGGCCTCGTCAATCTGCCCAGACAAGTCCGATACTGAGTCCGCGCCACTGGCCAGGCGCGCCAGACGAGACTGGATATCCATATCCACCCGCCCGGCATCCAGCCCGAAATGCGCGATGATGGCGTGCAAATCGCTGTCGCGCGTATGCAGTATTTGATGCAGCCAGTGAGCCAGCTCGACCTGCGCATGCCCGCGCAGCCTGCAATAACTGGTCGCGCCTTCAAGCGTGCGATAAAGCGTTGCGCCGAGTTTGCCGAATAGCTCCAGGCGGTTGATGTCGGACATACGAATTGATTCCTCGCGAGTATTTATGTGCCCCTGCTGGCGGGAACCAGCCGGTCAGGCGTCAGTAAAAGATCCCTGGCATGGCTTTGAACAGCGTCTCTCCTGCCCAGCCAGCTTGCCAATCCAAGCGGCGCATTTCCCCAACCCAGCGACAGGCCGTGCACATCACGCCTGTCCAGCACCAGCCTTATGTCCCAATCAAGCTCTATGCCAACGTACTGGCGTACCCAGTCGCGCAGCTGCAGGGCCCGCTTTCGCCCCGGAAGAAAGTCCAGATAGTCTGCTAGACGCAGAGGCCCAACTTCCAGGCGAAACTTATGGCTGGCATCAAATACCGCCGCCCCCAGCAACGCTCCGTGCCCCAACCGCGCGCCAGGACCGCCAAGCCGCGTCTGCTCGCCGGCTTCCAGCCTGACCCATTGCGGCACAAACTCATGCAAGCGGACCGGGACGCCGAAATACAGTTTGAGAATCTGCACCAATCCTTCCGGATTACGGGTCTGCCGCAGCAGATGCCCCGCTACGCCATAGCGGGCATGATCAGAGACGCTATCGCGTGCCCGCTGCGCTGGCGCGCCAAGATGAAGCAGGCAGGCAAGATGCCGGCTGAACGGCTCATCCGGCTGGTCCAGGCTAACGGTATCCTGGGCGTCCGCCCAGGCGCGATAGAACAGCAGGATAAGGCGATGATGAAATATGTCGGCAAATGCCGCCAGCGTGCCATCGCCCTGATGTATCGCCCTTTCCCTGACGTATTCCGTCAGATGCAGCGGCAAGGGTCCATTGGGGCCGAACAGGCCAAAACTGTATATCGAGACCGAGGCTGGCCTTTCATCCTCGGGCAATGTCGCGCCAGACAGGGTGGATGGCGCAAACGCCATATGTGGCGTCTGACGCAGCCGCAAGGGCTCTTGCCGGGGCGTGGGCGCACGCCCCAGTCTTTTCACCAATTGGCCACGCGCATCGATCCAGCGCAAAACATGAAACAGATCATGCTCATGTGGATACGCGGCCAGTTTTCGCCAGAAGCCGGCCGGCAATGCAGCTTTATCATCTATCCCTGGCTTCATGTCTCAGATCACAGCCCGCGCGCCAGGCTGCGCCGTCCATTTCGCCACCTCGCCGCGCTGCGACGTCGACAGCACCAGCTCAGTCAATGTATTGATGGATGCATGTCGAGAGAAATACCGGTTCAGCACCGCGCCGAACACGTAGGGGCTGGCGCCGGAAAACGCTGACTCATCGACCTGCAGGTCTATCTTTACCGCGCGTCCGATCTGTGCAGGCCCTGGCCTGGGCAGACGCCGATATACCGGCGTGCAGGCCACCTGCCGCAGACTTGCAATCTGCCTGGCCATGGCCGGGCCGGCAGCAGCACCGTAAATAGCCAGAAGCTCTCGCAAGGCGCGGGCGCCCTCAGCCGCGTCGGCACTCGACAAATCCAGATAGTTCAGCCCCAAATGGCTGATCAGACGCCAGGTAGCGGCGCCGTCAGCCAGCGCGGGCCGTGGACGCGAGGGCCCCTTGAGTACGCGCAGAGCGCAGACAGGCGCCGAAACACGCAAGCTCAGATCGTTGCCACCCCCTCGCGGCAACAACAGGGGCAGATCGCGGTTGCTGCACAAGGTTTCCACACTCAGGTGGCGCAGCGTATCGGAAAAAGGCGCTTCATTGCGATCGACCAGAGACAGAAAGGTTTCGCCTCCCGCATAAGCGGTTCGCGTGCCTCCGAGCCGGGCCTTATCCGATAACACACGCGGCTCGCGCCGCAGGGAATAATAGGCCCCGTAGTCGCCACCGTCGCTGGATAACGAGCGGTAGAATGGCCTGAACTCCCGGGCCTGGCCTGAAGCTGAATAGCCCGTCACGCGGTTGACGCTGAACACTTCATAATCCAGCGGCCGGGTTCGTTCGACAACGATGTGATAGTCGTGCTGGCGAGGCGTCACGAGAATACGGTCCGCCTGCTTGGGCACCAGATTAATCACCGGCGCGCAGTGCAGCGCAAGATTTTCGGCGTTGATGACGCCTTCCAGCTCAGGCGCGCTCTGTTCCAGCAGCAGCGTCAGGTCAAAGGCTTTGGCTTCGGTCTGACGCGCGATGCCTTGCAGATGTGGCTTGAGCCCAGAGATACTGAAAAACAGAAAACGCTCAGGAAAGGCAAAATACTCCTGAAGCAGGCGATATCCCTGGAACGCTCTGGCGTCCGCGGGCAGCAGGGACTGTTCCGCCTCAAACCCCTCATGGCGTATCGCGCTCGCATCGAGCCGGCCAATATAGCCCGCGGGCCGTTGTGGGCTGTGGCAAAGCAGCGCAAGACAGTTGCCCGCGACAAGTTCAAGCAGCCTGGTCATTTGCACATCCTGGCCGTTCAGAAAGAAAACCAGCTGATCCAGGTCGAGCTCGTTGAGCAGCGCGCCGCCACAGACTTCGATGCGCAAGCGCAGCGCGCTGCGAACCGGCCTGCCCTGTCTGCCCAGCCCCATGCGCGCCAGCGGCAAATCAGCTGGGGGCTCGGTCAAGGAGGCGCTCGCGACCCGCAAAGGCCATAGCATCAGGCTATGGCCGGTAGTGAACTCGCTGCGGGTCTGCTCTCCCGGAGCCAGTCCGCCTCGCAGCAGCGTGCCGCGCGGCAATTGAAACCCTTTGGCAAGGGCGCCCTCGTTCATGCTAGGCTGAAACTGAACCACCGCCATCGACGGCATAGGCGCCAGATAGTTCGGCTGGACAACCTCCATCAGCCGCTGGGAAAAACGCGGAAACTCAGCATCCATCTTCATCTGGATGCGCGCGGTCAGGAAGCTGAACCCTTCCAGCAGGCGCTCCACATAGGGGTCGGCCACTTCCGTGCCATCCATGCCCAAACGGCCGGCAACCTTGGGATACTGGGCGGCGAACTCGGCGCCCACCTCGCGCAGGTAGGACAGCTCCCGGTTGTAATAGTCCAGCAACGCGGAATTCACGCCCACCCTCCCATGTCGGCCAGATCCATGTGCCCGGTTTCCAGATCAATATCGGTTCGGAACAGGAATTCCTGTGGATAGGGAACGCACCACAACATGCCTTTGATGCGCAGGCTGACGATATTATGGTGTGCCAGCGCCTCCGTATCCGTCTCGCAGGTGACTGCCAGTGTTTCCGGAAGGATGCGAGGCTCAAAGAGCATGATGGCATCCAGGATCGTATTTTCGAGATCGGACCAGTCGATTTCCGACATCCGTTTGCCGGCCATGGCGCGCACGCCGAAATTCAGCGTGGAAGCCTGAATGTGTCCAAGAAACTCCAGATCTCGTGCCGATTCCAGATTTACCGTGTTCAGCAACCAGCGAAGATCCCGCAACACCGCCCGGCGCAATTCAGCATGCGTCATCAAGCCCTGTCCAGGGGTGTCGGAACGGCGTTGCGGCGCCTCGTCGGTCAGCCTGTCAAGCAGCGCAGGCTGCAGCCTGTCACGCATGCCGCGCAAAGCGTCACCCCGTGGCCGTACATCTCCGAAGCCGCGAGCTCCCATTGAAAACCGGTTCGACGCCATACACCCCCTTATGCAGCATCAATAAGAAATGCAAGGCGCAAGCGCCTTGCCTGATGTAGGTCGGGCGCCAGCCCGCGGCGCGGGCCGGCGCGTCCCTTTAGACTTCTTTGTTTTGCTTGATGTCCCAGGCGACCAGGCTTTCGGCTCCCTTGCCGCCATTGTCGGTCTGTTCCCAGTACTGCTGCTTGATCTTGGCTGCCTGGAACGCATAGTTGACAACAACCGCCTCCGAATCTTTTTCAGCCGCAATCTGCACAGAGGTAACCAGCACTTCTTCGAGCGTCACCTTCGAATATTCGACCTGTGTGCCGCCTGCCTTGCAGGTGGACAGCTCTACCTTCGGCAAATGCTTGCCGCTCGCGCAATGCTTCATGACTGCGGGAGTTGCCTTGTCGATGCGCGCCACAACATGCAGGTCATTGAAGTTAGCCTTGCCGATACCACCGCCGCCGCCACCGCTCATGGAACCTGGTTGCGTCGCGCCCCAGGAAAATGACAGAACATCGCTCCAGTCCTTGTGGTTGGCGTCACGGGATTCGCCACTGGCTCCCTCGATCTTCATAAACATATCTACAGCCACGAAACTCTCCTATCTGAATGATCTGAACGATCTGTGTGGTTGACAAACATGATGGTTGCACTAGCCGCCGCTCTGCTTGAGCGACGGAAGCTTGGAAACCAGCCTCAAAGACACGGTCAGGCCCTCAAGCTGGTAATGCGGGCGCAGGAAGAACTTGGCGGCGTAATAGCCAGGGTTGTCCTCGATCTCTTCGACCTGCACTTCGGCCGCCGCCAATGGCTTGCGCGCCTTGGTTTCCTGTGACGAGTTGGCTGGATCGCCATCCACGTAATTCATGATCCAGTCGTTCAGCCATAGCGCCATCTCGTCGCGTTCGCGGAAGGAACCTATCTTGTCGCGCACAATGCATTTCAGGTAATGAGCAAACCGGCAGCAGGCGAACAGATAAGGCAGACGAGTGGCAAGGCGCGCATTGGCTGTCGCATCGGCATCATGGTATTCCGCCGCCTTCTGCAGAGACTGGGCGCCGATGAATGCGGCAAAGTCGGAGTTCTTGCGATGCACCAGTGGCATGAATCCGTTCTTGGCCAGCTCCGCCTCGCGCCGGTCGCTGATAGCGATCTCCGTGGGGCACTTCATGTCGACGCCGCCGTCATCCGTCGGAAAAGTGTGGCAGACCAGGTTGTCGACAGCGCCGCCGGATTCTACGCCGCGTATGGACGTGCACCAGCCGTATTGCTTGAATGAGCGATTGATGTTGACCGCCATGGCATAAGCGGAATTTGCCCAGGTATAGCGGTCGTGGCTGGCGCCGTCTGTTTCCTCTTCAAAGTCGAACTCATCCACTGGATTTGTGCGTACGCCATAGGGCAGACGCGACAGGAAACGCGGCATTGCCAGCCCGACATAGCGGGAATCCTCCGACTCTCGCAGGCTGCGCCAGGCTGCGTACTCGGTGTTAGTGAAAATATTGGTCAGGTCGCGCGGATTGGCCAGCTCCTGCCATGTGTCCATCTGCATGACATCGGGAGATGCCCCCGAAATAAAAGGACAATGCGCCGCCGCGGATATCCTGGCGATTTCGCCCAGCAGCTCCACATCCTGGGGGCTGTGATCGAAGTAATAATCACCTACCAGGCAGCCGATCGGTTCACCGCCGAACTGGCCGTATTCTTCTTCGTATACCCGCTTGAAGATCGGGCTTTGGTCCCAGCCCACGCCCTTGTGACGCTTGAGCGTGCGGCCCAGCTCCTGTTTGCTGATGCACATCACGCGGATTTTGAGCAATTCATCCGTTTCCGTGTTGTTGACCAAATAATGCAGGCCGCGCCACGCGCCTTCCAGCTTCTGGAAAGACGCGTGATGCATGATCAGATTGATCTGCTCGGACATCTTCCGGTCAATCTCCGCAATGATTTCCTGAATTGCTTGATAAGCATCCGATGACATCGTCACCGTATTTTCCAGCGCCTGACGCGCCAGCGTCTGGACAGCCTGTTCAACCGCGATGCGCGCCTGATCGGTCTTGGGCTTGAACTCTTTCTGCAGCAATGCCGAAAGCTCACTGGGTCGCTATAGGCGGATTCGGACGCCGGCCTTGCGGCGGCCTGTGCATTTGCATTCATGGGCAGTATCCTTTCAGGCCTGGTCGGCGTTGATATCGGTCGGGTTATGGCCATCCTGGCCGTTGTCGCCAGGCTTGACGGGGCCATCGGCCTCATCCCCGGTCTTGGGAGCAGAAGCCAGCGAATCGAGCAGCGCAGGATCACGCAACACTTGGCTGATCAGCTCCTCCGCGCCCGTCTTGCCATCCATATAGGTCAGCAGGTTGGCAAGCTGCGTACGCGCCTGCAGCAGCTTGTCGAGCGCATCCACTTTGCGCGCGACCGTTGCGGGCGAGAAATCATCCATGCTTTCGAACTCGATATCCACCGGCAGCTGCCCTTCTCCGGTCAGCGTGTTCGGCACCTGAAATGCCACCCGTGGCTTGATGCCCTTCATGCGATCGTCGAAGTTGGAAATGTCTATATCCAGGAACTTTCGCTCGGCCACTTCCGGTTGCGGCTCCACAGACTTGCCCGCCAGATCGGACATTACACCCATGACAAATGGAAGCTGTATGGTGCGTTCGGCGCCATAGATTTCGACGTCATATTCGATCTGCACGCGCGGTGCGCGATTGCGCGCCACGAATTTCTGTCCACTTTTGCTCGTTGCCATGCTTTACTCCTTGGTCTGATTCTTTAGATTGATTGGGCCTCGCCGCCCGCACCCGCTGTCAGTCTCTCCTGGGCATCCAGGCAGCAAACTGGTCCAAGCCTTGCGGCGCAAGATCCATCAGCATTTCGTGGAAATTGAGAGGCACTGTTTGCTGCACGCGCCTGATCAGAAATGGCGCCGGATGGCTGGGTTCGTGATATTCGAAATACCGACACACTTTCTCCAGGACCAGCATCGCATCCTCGCGGGTATTAATGTCAATTTCACGCCACGCGCCGGCATCGGCCAAGGCCTGACCTACCTCGCCACCCACAGCCGACGCCGCATGCTCCGGCTTGTCGTTGCCCTGCCGCGCGCCTTGGGCATCGCCATTGCTGGCACCACCGCCAGGCACCGCGCGCGCCGCATCGCTCAAGGCTGCGGTGATAAGCGACAGTGTGCGGCTCAGCCCCGAAAAATCCGGCGCCCATTCAGGCCCCGCCCGCTCGGCCATGATTCGCCTGATGCGCTCGAGCGCTTCCAGTATCCGAGGCAGCGCCCTCACCTGCGAGGCGTTGCGCATGGATGCATGTCTCAATGCCTCAATCAAGCGCGGCCGGCCGCCAGGATAACCATCCGACTCGCTCTGACTGCCATCCAGCAAGGCTTCCGCCGCGCGAACTGTGATTTGTCCATGCACATCGTCCAGCAGGCACGCGACACGCACTGGCCGTGCCGCGCCCTGCGCATCGGCCAGCGCCATCAATGCGTTGGCGCGCGGCATGGGATCGAACTCGCCTTCGACGCGCAGCGCGGGAAACAGATGGTCCCAATGATCGCCAAGCACATCGGCGATCAGCGATACGCCTTCGGCATAGCCCTCCAGGCCATCAAGCTCCGCGTTGGCCTGCGTCCAGAGCGCCAGCACGCGCAGATCGCAGGTACGCTCGCACAGAGACACCGCCTGCCGCCGCACCACAGACCAGTCTGGCACTTCAGCCGGAATGATAGTGGCGCCAAACTGCTGCTCTTGCTTGACCACAGCGGCTTGCTGCAGCGCCAGGAAAGCGGGGCTGTACTCAAGATCCTCGCCGCAGGGCGCGCTATCGTCGAACGCGGCAAAAAGGGAAGCGACTTCTTTCATCAGTTTCTGTCAGAACCATGGCCAGGACGGCCCGCACCATGCGGCACCCCACATTGGTTCGAACAAAATTCTAGATAGCTGTGATCTACGTAATATGACAGGTTCTTTTTCTTACACTCTTTAAGAATGTGTTGCCCGCGCTTTTGCCCAAGCCTCGCGCGCGACATCGCGCAAGAGCCGCTCATTACATGGCCGCGCACAAGAAAAAAGCCTGCATTGAGCAGGCTTGCAAACAAGTGTCGCGGCGGGTGCGGGTATCACAGCAGCCTATTCGTCTGGCGGTACCAGGCCTTCATCCTGGAGGATGCGAAGGCATTCCGGCCCTTCCTCATCATCGCTGTCAAAAATCTCATCCCCATCCAGCATGTAAGCCCTCAGCAGATATTGGATGGCCTGCTCGTCGTCAAGCTTGCGCAAGACCTTGCCCATCATGTAATACACAAAGGGGTTGCTCAAGCCGTCCTGGGTATTGAGCGCGTCCATCAGCGCATCCTTGGCAGCCATATAGTCGTCCAGCTGATAGCAGGCCTCGCCGATGGAAGCCAACAACCAGGCCGCCGCCTCCCAGTCATTGCGTGGAGCCGGCAGCAATGCATAGGCTTCTCGCCATACATCACGCGCGCCGGCCGGGTCGCCGCTGTCAAGCAGGTCATTGCCCTGCACAGACAGGGCCTCTATACGCTCGTATAACTCGTCGGGTAGTTCCATGTGTCCCTCTATATGTCCGATTTCTCCCTGCCGCATGTCGCGGCAGACTGCCGGTCATTTCGCCTTGCCCGCCCTATCGAGATAGAAGGACAGATACTCTGGCCTGGCTTCCTGGAAGGGGCGGCGATTGTATTGCTTGAACAGCTGATCGAACAGCCTGTATGCCTCATCGAAATCACCGGCCTCATAGCTCACTGTCGCGGCCAGGAATTCGGTGTGTGGATTGGCTTCCGGGCCATACGCTTCGCGCGCCAGGGCAAGCCACTGCATGGCCTTGACAGGCTGTGCCGTGTCGCGATAGAACTCGGTCAGCGCAACCGTCAGCGATTGCGCATAGTCGTAATCAAGCTGAGGCTGCGGTATCGCCCCCCAGGCCGCCAGGAAATGCTTCTCAGCCGCCAGGATGTTCCCCTGCCGCAGGGCTTCGCGGCCCTGCGCGCCATGTTCGGCCAGCGCACTCATCGCGCTGGCTGGCAAGTCTTTCACATCGTTCATGATATTCCCATATCTCGCCGCCGCGAGCCAAGTTTTAGCCCATGTCCGCCTGCGGCGGGTCTTGATCAGTGCGCATTATCGCCCTGTATTATTTCACCTCGGTGTTCCCCCGCCAAGCAGCCGCGGCTCATGGCGCCGGTGGACGATAGCGCTGGCCTATACGGGCGCCCGCCGAACGGTTCAAACTATAGTGGTCGAGCCTGTAGTTCTTCGGATCCAGCATCCACTCCCTGACCTTGGGCGACTTGGGGCCATACCGATAACCTGTGCTGTTCCACCACCTGACGGCATCAGTCTTGTGAGCCATATCCGCTTCACGCAAGGGATACCATTTATTGTCTGTCGCCTTGAACTCGGGCTTTCCCGTTAGTGGATTGTCGCGCATGCTGCCTTCCCGCCGCATGCGTTCCTGTACCTTGCGCCCCGTGGCGGATTTCTTGCCTGGAGTCCTGCCCATGTATTTGTTCCGCAGGCTGGTCTTTGGTTGCTTCGGGGCTTTACCGCCGGCCTTTTTGGCGGTTCGGCCAGTCTTGGCCACCTTGCCTGAGCCACCGCCGCCGCCTCCTTTGCCGCCACCCTTGGCATTGCTCGCCCCCTTGCCACCTCGTGAAGCGGCGCCACCGCCGCCAGCCCCCAGCAGCAGCACCTTTAGCTGGCTGGGCACCACCCGCGCCCCCAATGCATTGCATCGGTTCTGCACCGCCAGCCCCGTCAGGCGCGTTGCTGGAATGCACTTGAACAGCACATTGGGAACACAGGTGATATGCCGCGAAGGCCCCATGACGGATGGCGACACCAGGCCCAGCGCCAGGCCGGCGTTGTCGCCATTGCTCATGGCGATGGTGGTCAGCAGATTATGGGCCGGCATACCCATGAGCAGAATATTCCAGGCATTGGGAATGCCCATCGGCCCCAGGGCAAGATTGGGATACGGCACCGGCACCAGCGCGGGCGGGGTTTTGCAGATATCGGGAAATGCCAGGTCCAAGCCCATCAACTGACAATTGGCAAACATGTGAGTGATGCCCTCCGGTTAGCGCGGGCCAGCTTCTTGCGCTGTGGGCCGCGATGCGGACCAAAGCTCCGCTTCAAATAGTGCAGCGTCGTTCTCCAGCACTCCGGAGCGTCCGCTCCACAGCGTGTCGACCGTCACGGCGCGGTGCAATTGAGTCCGCATGAACTGACAATCACGCAGATCGGCCTTACGCAAATCGGCGTAGGAGAAGTCCGCATAGGTAAGGTTTGCATGGCGGAAGGATGCCTGCCCGCAGCGCGCGCGATGCAACACAGCCTGCGTCAGATTGGAGCCCTCGAAAACCGCCTGCTCCATGTCGGCGTCCACCAAAAGACTCTGCTCGAGATAAGCGTGACTGCAGCGGGCGCCACGCAGATCAGCATGGATGAACATGGCCCGCTCCGCCTGCGCGCCATCCAATATGGCCTGCCGCAACGTAGCGCCCTTAAAGCCAGCCTGCGTCAAGACTGCCTGCCGAAAATCGCAATGATCCAGCTTGCACTCGGTAAACTGGCAGCGCGCCAGGGTTTGGCCCGCCAGCACCTGCCCAGACAAGTCAAGCTCAACTCCCACCACGGATGTCCAGTGGCCGCGAGCCAAGTCCGCCCTTCTCAAATCGGCCTGATAAATCAGCGAACGATCAAGCCTGGCCCCCGCAAGCCCTACAGCCTGAAGGTCACACTCCGAAAAGCTCACACGCGACAGCTGAACATCGTTCAGTTTCGCTCCCGCAAGCCCGCAACGCACAAAGTGGCAGTTTTCCAGCTCCGCCCCTGACATATCCAACTCTGCCATTTCACATGCCGACCATGCCATCTCCTTGGTGGCATCCAATTGCAGCCCGGCCTGACTCGCGTCGCAACGCTCGAACACGCAGAAATCAAGCTGCGAGCCCTCCCAGCGCGATGCCTGCAACTGGCATGCGCTGAATCTGCTGTCCCGCCAGTCCTGGCCCGACAGGCGCATGCCTCGCAGATCACAACCCACCAGTATCGCTCCAGCGTAGTCGCCCGGCGGCAGATCCATGCCGCGCAGATCCAGGCCCTCAAGTGGCATCCCCTGCTTGATGCGCTCGCGCAATGCCTGAGGCGTCATCAATCTTTCCCTCCCACGCGCGGTAGCGTTTTGGCCCACTTCACATAAGCGCCAGTACTGCGCGTGCTTGCGTCCATGAGGCTCTGCGATATGTCGGCCCGAAAAAGATTGGCTCGCCCCAGGTCAGCAAAACGCAAATCGCTCTTTGGCAACAATGCATCGATGAAATCAGAATCTCTAAGATCGGCTCCGGTCAAGTCGCTGCCCATGAACAGAGTCGAGTTCGCATCGACCCTTCGCAGACTGCCTTCCCGCAAACTTGCCGCTGACAAATCGCTGTTCCGTATCAGGGCATGGTCAAAGCGGGCGCCGTCCAGATTGATGCCGCGCAGGCTGCTTTCATGCAGCAAGGCATGGGAAAAATCTGCGGCAGGCATGTCTGTCTCAGTGGCGCAGCAGGTTTCCAGCCGGCTATGCACAAAGCCGGGTGGTGTCAGGCACAGGCTCTTCACCCATGCGCAGGAAACCAGCGTGGCCTCGCGATAGTCTGCCGCGTCCAGGCTGCATTCAAGCCATATGACCCGCAGCAGTGACGCGCCCGCAAAATGGCTTCGCGTTATGCGCGCCTCCTGCCAGAACGTGACGTTTTCCAGGCTGGCGTGCGAAAAACCGCAATCGATGAGGTCCAGATCAGCCGCAATGCAATCGCGCAGCACCGCATGATCGAACAGACACTGCGAGAAGACACTGCGATCCAGGATCGCTCCCCTGATAACCGCCCTATCAAAACGCGCCCCCTGGCTCAATACCTCGCCCAGATTCGCGTTGGCCAGGCAGGCGTCCGAAAAATCAGTTTCATGCAGGGTTGCGCGAGCCAATACCGCATCGGTTAGATCCGCCCCGACCAGCCGCGCGCCAGACAGATCAGCCCCTTCCATCCAGGCTTTGCGGCAGCGCGCGCCCGACAGATCCAGCCCCGACAGATCAATGCCCGTCAGGTCCAGCCCCGACAGATCGCGGCTGCCCTGCATCAGCAGCTCCACCCGCCGCCGCATCCGTGCGCTGCGGCCGCCCAATGCCGCCCTGGCTGGCGCCTGCAGGTGCGCGCCGCGCTGATATAGTTGGGCAAGGTCAGCCTGCCCCTTATCGAGCATATTGCGTATCCGGTCAGGCGACATGTCGTGCGCCCCCGCTCCTGCCGCTCCCGATTCCCGCGCTAGCTCCATCAACATCGCCGCGCCGGGACTCTTGTCCAGCCTGGGCGGGCCGCCAGGCGGCAGCGCATCCATGCCCTGTATCAAGGCTTCCACACCGGCCCTGGACTCATGGTCCCCCTTGAAAGCATCCCGCAGGCGGGCTTCGGCTTCACGCCGCTTTCTAAGCATGCTCACCGTCAAGCGACGGGCCTGACGGCGGGCATCCCGCGCCAGCACGGGCAGGTCATCCAAACTGTTCAGCGCGGGCGCAACCGCTTCGTCAAACCCGTAGTCCGCTGGATCGTGGCCTGCGGCCCGCGCCCGTTCCAGCATGTCACGCTTGAGCTGATCCGCACGCCGCCGTTGATTGACCACGCCGGGCCGCGACATGATGCCGTCCGAGTCAGGCAGATTCCGGCGCAGGGCCTGTTCAGGAACGAGGTCCCGATCCCGCAAGGCGTGGAGCGGCCCGCTGCGCAGCGGCAGGCGCTGCCTCAGCACACTGTCGTAATGCGGCATCCCCCGACCCTGCCCTGAAATCTCCAGCGCAGGCATGATCACATCGATATCGCTAGCATCATCCTCTGCCGTATCGGCGCTGCCATGAAAAATCAGCAATACACATTCATGCCCGGGAAAAAACCAGGCCGTGGTATGGCGCATCGCAATCGCTTCGAGGCTCTCACCGTTGCGCCTGCGTATAAAACAGTGTGCATCCCAGCAAGGCAGGCAGCCGCTCAGGCATGCCTGCCGCGGATGCATATTCCATATCTCATAGGGCGTTCCGGGCTCGAGCGCATCCAGGCCTCGCAGCCATTGGTCCTCGCTCGCCGCGTTGAAGAAATAAGGATCGAGCGTATCGGGCAAACCTGGAAAACCGTTCTCCAGCCAGTCTGGCTCATAGCCGCCCGCGCGCCGAAAGCGCCGCGGCCGCATCGGCGATACCGGACCGAACGAAACCGGCATGCCTGGCTGTCCCTCACGCACAAGACGCTGAGACAGAGGCTCCACATTCGGCAGCGGCCAGCGTCCGTCGGGCTCCCGGACCGCGCCCCGGCCCAGCGGATTCTCTGAAAAATTCGGCCCGCCAAATGTATGGCGCCAATCGAGGCTGACCCCATCGACCGGCGTCGGCGCGCTGGCGCCTCCCGCCGCCAGCCAGTGGCGGTCCCCGCTGACGCGCAGTGTCTTCTCCAACCCGGCAACGCTGACCCGCACAGCACATTGCCCTGACCTTTTCGGGCCATGGTCATAGGCGCGGCCCGAGACAAGAAACTCGGCGCAAGGCTTGGGTATACCCAGATCCAGTACGCCATCCTCGTCAAGAAACTCGCCTGCGATGCGCCACAGGTCAGCCTCCATCATCAGATCATGTGCATCGTCAAGGCTTGCCATGGCCATGACAGCCACGCCAAGCCTGTGCTTCCGGCGCAAGGTATAGGGTCTGGTCAACAAACTGAGCGTCAATGGCTTGATGATGCGCATAGCCCGTTATTTGATCTGGACGGGCGAACGGGAGCGATCTATTGCAATCAGCCCCGGGTTCCCGGCAGCATACAGAAGATGGATCGTCTGGCCTGTCGCAAAGGCTGGCAGCAAGGAGTCCTCAATCCATGCATCCAGTTCCGCCTGCGATGGGCCTTCGCCTGCATGCACCGCCACCGTCAGCACGACGCGCGTGCGGCGCATGGTTTCAGATTCCGCGGCACCGATTCGCCGCAGCGCCAGCACCTGCCCGCTTGCGCTGCGCACATCGCCGCGTCCCGCAAGCTGCGCGGCGCTCCGCTCTTCGGGACCGGGCATATACCCACGGATGACAATGCCGGCGCAGAAAAGCGTAAACACCATGGAAAGCACGATGCCCCATACCGACACGCCTTGCCTGATGAACCAGTAGGCGAACCATGCGCAGCACAGCAAGGCGATGGCCGCCACCTTCAGGATGATGGCATTCTCACGCGTCATGGCCATACACAGTGCCCCTCTGCGCCCGCGAAAGCATCAAAAGAATACATTGACGTTTCTGCCTATCATGTGAGGGCCACCCATATTCAGCATTGCCGCGGACGTATATGCTTCCATTATGGACTGCGTGATGCGGGTAGCTCCGTTATCATTCTTGAAATCGTAGTAATCCAGCTTGACAGCCGCCCACTGGAAATTGACGCCATAGACTTGGCCCCTGACGCCCCAGGCATCGGCCGAGGCGCCAACCACAGAAAACCGCGCCGGGGTTCCCTTGGCATAACTGGCCTGCCAGAATGACGTGGGGCCGGTATTGTTCAAGGTATAGGAAGGCGTGGTCACCGTCATGCTTTCCGATGCATTGATCTCATAAGCACCGGTAATCGTTTCAGTCACCTTGCCGTTCAGGTTGCTGGTGGTGTCGCCGGTCACGGTATTCGTGATCGCGCCAGTGATTGTGTCGGTGACGTCGCCCGTGATGGTGCGTGTCACCGCGCCGGTTGTTGTCTGGGTCAAATCTCCGGTGATGGTTTCATCTACGGTACCTGTGGTCGAGTCCACGACAGGGCCTGTGATGGTGCGCGTCACTTCGCCTGTCGTTGTCTGCGTCAGGTTGCCGATAATTGTTTCGTCGACATTGCCAGTGATGGTCTCGATTACGTTGCCGGTGACGCTGCGGGTTTCGTCCCCTTGTATGGTTTCATTGACGGCGCCGATCACCGAGCGATCCGCGCCTGACAGAAACGTCTCGGACTCATGCCCTTGGGTCGTGCTGCTGCGGTTTCCAGCCACCGTCAACGTATCATCACCCAGGATCATGGTTGTCCGGCTGCCTTCGACTGTATGCAGTTCGTTGGCTTCCACTTCCGTCTGCAGATCACGCTCGGCATGCAGCCAGATACGCTCCTGGCCAGCACGGTCTTCAAACATCAGCGCATTGGCGGCGCTGCGGTCGCCATCCTTGCTGCGGCTGAGAAACCCGCTTTGCGTGGCATTGCCCGGCAGGTCCCAAGGCGGCATATTGGAAGCGTTGTATACGCGCCCGATAATGATCGGGCGGTCTGGATGGCCGCCGATGAAATCAACGATAACCTCGTCATTGACACGCGGAAGCTGTATGCCGCCAAAACCGCCGCCCGCCCACGGGCTCGACACCCGTACCCAGCACGAACTGTTCTCGTTGACCTTTCCATAACGGTCCCAGCGGAACTGCACCTTTACGCAACCGTAGCGATCAGTCCAGATCTGCTCGCCCGGTTTTCCAACCACTTTCGCCGTCTGCGGCCCATGAGTGCGCGGCAAGGGTGTCTGGCGGCGCGGACGGTACTGTACCGTCGAGGGCAGCATGACAAAGCGCGTTTCGCATAGAAAAGACATTTCCTCATCTGTGGAATATCCCTGCTCCCTCATGTGATAGCTGGCTTTCTGGATCAGGTATTCCCGATTCTCCACCACACGCGGGTGATTGCGCAAAGTAATGAGATAGCCCGGCGCCAGGGCCCGGCTGTTGCTGTGACCCAGTGCCTGCATCTGGCTGGCCTGAAGCGCCTCCAGCCTGATGCGTGAATAGCGTTCGCCCTGGTCCGGCTCGGTATACCCCCCCAGCCACTCGTACACCTCCAGATCGCCATGGGAATATGGTCCGGGGTTGCTGCGCAGCGCATCCAGGCTGGCCGAGGGCTTCTTGAAATCGTAATCGACTGTCGCAAACCGGCCCGGCGTCACCTGCTCCGCAGGCTGCCAACTATCGATATACTCCTTGCCGGGCTGCACCATCCGATCGGGCCCATAGTACCGAATATCCTCCAGTCCGGGGAACGGTTCATGCTGCACCACATCATCAGTGATGACCAGCGTATGCCTGCCGTTCTCATGCCGGAACCAGTAATAAATCCCTTCATGCTCCATCAGGCGGCTGACGAAGGCAAAATCCGTCTCTTCGTACTGCACGCAATATTCCCAGTTCCGGTAGCTGCCGCTGAGCCTGAACTCCACCGGATACTCATATTCCGCAAGCACCTCGCGGATGACATCGGGCACGGACTTTTCCTGGAATATCTTGCTGTCCTTGGTCTGCGTGAGGTACCACAACCATGGACGCAAGGTGGCGCGATAAATGTAATGGCGCGAGGTCGGCGTGGCCCGGCCGACCAGCGTGCAACGAGTCACCTGCCCGTTCAGATATCGCTTGCCATCCAGCCCGCGGTCTACCTGCACAGTGATCGACTGGCTCAACAACTGTTTCAGATCAATCATGTGTGATTCAGACACCATGTCGATCTCGAACTCAAACAGTGTCGACAGGGCCTCATCTCCGTTCAGCGAACGGAACAGCAACATGCCGTCAGGCAGCGGCGTACTGATTTCGATAATGCGATTCATCGATCTTCCTCATCAACTTCGCAGTGCCTCAACCCATGTGAATCTGATCGGCATCAACCTTGACCAGATTCTTCCCGGTGACCAGCGTATTGTCGGCATGCAGCCTGGCGGTATGCTCGGCCTGGCAATCCAGATGTCCGGCACGCAATTGCTCCGTTTCGCGCGTCAGGCGGAATACGCTGCGCGCAACCTGGGATATGCGATCAGCGACAACCTCAAAGGCATGCAGCAACAGTGTGGCGTGGCCGACGGCCGCGTTTGCCCGCACGCCAAGATAGTCCAGATCATCCACTGTCAGCTGCGCATGCCGAGTGCGCAGTGCCAGCCCTTCACTGTCCAGATTCAGGCTCTGCCCGCCCTTGAGCGCCACCGAGCCGGCAGCCGACATGGTGACATCGCCGCTTGACGAGGCCATCAACAGGTCGCCCGCGACTTCCAGCCGCGCCACGCTGGCATCGGCCTGGCGGATAATGGCGATGAGATAAGTCTGCTCAGGCACAGGTCCGCTGATCAGAGCCAGATCACCCAGCCCAGGCTGCATCAGGCAGCTGGCAGCCTTGTGGACCTGCCATTCGCGGCCCTCACAACGGACGGTAATGAGACCGTCGCTTCCAATCGCCGCAACAGTGCCCAGCAGTTGAACGGGGTCGTAGCGCAGATTTGCATGCGTGCTGGAAACAGCCCCAGCCATTCGCTTCTCCTGTATGACAAAGTTGTGAAGTGACGCCACTGTAAGAAAGCCGCATCTCCGCTTGATGACAAGTATGCTTTTTTACGGTTCTTACTTTTTGATTCATTGCATCTGCCTCACCCACGTCGACCACGACACACGCGCGCCACGTTCCGGGCGCCGTCCCTCGTCCGCGTGAGCTGGCTAGCCTGCGGGCGACCTATAGTTCCTGGCGGCAGGCCTGCCGCGCCCCGTGTATATCCACGTTTCAACGCGTATCATGCGAGGTTCGACAGCAAGGAGCCATCATGTCGCCGAACGCGCACGCATGGAAGCGCGAACTATCCGCCACGTTTCACCTGAGCCTGCCGCTGGTACTGACCAATCTGGCCCAAATGGCCATGACGACCACGGACCTGATCTTTATTGGGCGGCTGGGGCCGCAGGCGCTGGCCGCCAGCACGCTGGGCGTGAATCTATACAATGCCTTCGCCCTGTTTGCGCTCGGCCTGGTCACCGCCACGGCCCCCATGATTGCGCGCGAAACAGGAGCGCGCCCCGACGCACTGGGAGAGGTCCGGCGCACCGTCCACCAGGGGTTGTGGAGCGCGGTGGCCATATCCATCCCGGCTTGCCTGGCGCTGTGGCAGGGAGAAAGGCTGCTGCTTGCCTTGCGCCAGCCTCCCGAACTGGCAGCCCTAGCCGCGCCGTATCTGCATGCCCTGCTCTGGGCCATGCCAGGCTTCCTGGGCTATCTGGTACTGCGTTCTTTTGTGGCCGCGCTGCAACGGCCACGCATGGCGCTGATAGCGGCACTGGCTTCCATCGCCTTCAATGCCCTGGCCAACTGGATTCTGATTTTCGGCAAGCTAGGGTTTCCAGCCATGGGGCTGTTTGGCGCGGGGCTCGCCAGCGCAATCGCAAGCCTATTCCTGTTTCTGTCCATGGCTGTGGTTGTCACTGTCGATCGCGGCTTCCGGCGCTATCGCCTGTTCAGGCAATTGTGGCGACCCGACTGGCAGCGATTGCGCGCGCTATGGAAGCTGGGCGTACCCATCGCCATCGCCACCGCGTTTGAGGTAACGATCTTCAATGCCGCCGCCTTCCTGATCGGCTGGATGGGCGCCGCGGAACTCGCCGCCCACGCGGTCGCGCTGCAGCTGGCGAGCATCAGCTTCATGGTGCCCTACGGGATTGCACAGGCCGCCACCGTGCGTGTCGGGCATGCCTATGGCGCGGGCAAGCTGGCGGATATCGGACGCGCCGGCTGGACGGCCTTCGCACTGGGGATCGCATTCATGGCAATGTCCGCATTGGGCATGATCCTCATACCGCGCGTCTTTATCGCCGCATTCCTGGACCTGAACGACCCTGCCAACGCGCAAGTCATATCGATTGCCGTATCACTGCTCGCAGTGGCCGCCCTGTTCCAGATCGTGGACGGCGGCCAGGTGCTGGGCGCAGGCATGCTGCGCGGCCTGCATGACACCAGGATACCCATGCTGTTCGCAGGCGTTGGCTACTGGTGCATAGGCCTGCCCAGCGGCGCCGCCCTGGCCTTCTGGGCGGGCTGGGGGGCTGTAGGCGTATGGAGCGGCCTGGCCATCGGGCTGTCAGCAGTCAGCGTGCTTGTCATCCAGCGCTGGGTGCGCAGGTCGCATCTAGGCCTGCTTGACGGCGCAGGCCGCAGCCATGGGACCTAGCCACAGCGTGCGCCCGACCGGGCACTGCCGCCGCAGTCTTGGGCGCGCCCTCAAGATCGTCCGGCGCAAGACACGGTATCCTTACACAAAACATGACCAGGAGGCATAAATGGATGCATTCATGCAGGCAGCGCTGGATGAGGCGCGCACCGGGCTGGCGGAGGGCGGCATCCCTATCGGATCAGTCATTGTGCACAAGGGCAATATTATTGGCCGGGGCCACAACCGGCGTGTCCAGCAAGGCAGCGCCATACTGCACGGTGAGATGGATGCGTTTGAGAACGCGGGGCGCCAGCCGGCCCAGGTCTACAGGGAATCTGTGCTCTACACAACACTATCGCCCTGCCCCATGTGTACTGGCGCCATCCTGCTGTACGGCATCCCCCGCGTCATTGTCGGCGAGAACCAAACCTTCATGGGCAGCGAGGACCTGCTGCGCGCCCATGGCGTCCAGGTCGAGGTGCTTCAGGAGCAGGCCTGCATCGCCCTGATGCGGGACTTCATCGCCAGCAAGCCCGAGCTGTGGAACGAGGATATCGGCGAGACGTCAACCTGAGCGGCTGACAGGCCTGCGGGGCTGCGCAACCTGGCCGGTCAGCGGCGCGGCCGACACAACGCCCGACCGCGCAAAGCCGCGCAGCCGGGCCCAGGGAACAGCCGCGCCAATATCAGGCGGCGGGCCGCGCCAGCCCCAGATGCCCCCTCAGGGTCGATGCTTCATAGTCCTTGCGGAACAGGCCGCGCCGCTGCAGCTCAGGCACAACTTGCTCGACAAAATCCTCAATGCCGCCCGGCAGCGACGGCGGCATGAGATTGAAGCCATCGGCCCCTTCGTTATTGAACCAGCGCTCCATCTCATCGGCGATACTTTCGGGCGTCCCCACCATGGTGCAGTGCCCGCCGCCGGCGGCAAGGCGGCCCAGCAGGCCGCGCACGGTCGGACGCTCGGTCTCAATGATGCGTAACACAGTGGCATAACGCCCTTTGGGGCCGGTGAAGGCCTCGAGCGGCGGCAGATCAGGAACAGGCGCGTCCAGATCCCAGGCTGTACAGTCCTGCCCCACATACATGCCCAGCTGGCGCAGCGCGTCCTGCGGCGGCAGCAGCTCATCGAGCTCCCGCTGCTTGGCGCGAGCCTCGGCCTGCGTGGACGCCACATAGGTCACAAGGCCGGGCATGATGGGCACGGGGTCATCGCGGCCCGCCGCACGCACGCGGCGCTTGATATCCCGGTAATATTCCTGGGCGGCCGCCAGGTCGTAGGCTACCGCATAAATCGCTTCGGCCCGGCGCGCGGCCAGATCCCTGCCCTGGTCGGAGGCGCCCGCCTGGAACAGCACAGGATGTCCCTGTGGAGGCCGGGGCACGGTCAATGGCCCATCAATCAGGAAATGTTCGCCGCGATGAAGAATGGGTTTCACCGCGCCGGGCGACACATAGCTTCCCGACTTGTCCATGACCAGCGCATCGTCGCGCCAGGAATCCCACAGGCGCAGGGCAGCATCGATGAATTCCTCGGCGCGCGCATAACGCCAGGCATGGTCCGGCATGGATTCGTAGCTATGGTTTCGGGCTTCGCTGTCGAACATGGAGGTGACCACGTTCCAGCCCATGCGCCCGCCCGAGATATGGTCCAGCGAGGCCATCATGCGGGCCGCATGAAATGGGGTGAAGAAAGTGCTCGATACCGTGCTGATCAGGCCGATGCGCTCAGTGGCGCGGCTCATGGCGGACATGGCCGTCAGCGGCTCCAGAAACCATCTGGGGCCGTCCGCAAGATTGTCGCAGGAATGGCCATCGGCAAAGAACACAGCATCGAGCTTGCCGCGTTCGGCTGTTTGCGCAAGCGATTCGTAATAGCCAATGTCACCCAGCCTTCGCACGCTGGACTGAGGGTGGCGCCACGCGGCGCGATGGTGTCCGCAGCCGAAGATGAAAAGATTCAGGTGCAGCATGCGCCGCCCGCCCGCAGACCCGTTTGCAGAAGTAGTCATGCCATCGCCCTAGTTTTTCACCAGGCCGCCGTCCACGACCAGATTCTGCCCCGTCACCGACCGGGACCACGGAGAGGCAAAAAACAGTATGGCGTCGGCGAACTCATCCGGTGTGGTCACGCGGCGCAAGGGTGTGCCTGAGGCCACCAGTTCAAACACCTCTTCGGGGGTCGCCGCCGATGCGTCGGTCGTGCGCAGCAAGCCGCCAGACACCATATTCACGGTAATGCCGCTGGGCCCCAGGTCGTGGGACAGCGTGCGCGTGAGGGACAGCAGCGCGGCCTTGGCGGCCGTGTAATCGTGATACGGCACAACCGGATTCTGAAACAGATTCGTGCCGATATTGATGATGCGGCCAAAGCCTGCCCGCGCCATGGCCGGCGCGGCCGCCTGGATGGTGTTGAGCGCGCCGCATACAACGCCTTCGAGCTGCTGGGTCATATTGGCCCAGGACAGGGTATCGGCGTGCGGGCGCGCATCGCCATTGAAGGAAAAAGCAGGCAGCGCATTGTTGACGACCGTGGTGACAGGCAGGCCGAATGCCTGTTGCGCCTGCTCCAGCATGGCCGCGATCTGATCCGGCCGGGTGACATCGGCCTGCGCGGCAATTGCCCGTCCGGGCGCGGAGGCCGCCAGTTCCTGCGCCTTTTGCGCGCTGTTCAGATAGTTCACGACCACCCGCGCGCCTTCGCGCAGAAAAGCGCGCGTGAGGCTGGCGCCCAGCCCGCGCGCGCCACCGGTCACCAGAACGACTTGCTGGTCTATGGGAAGCGAGGTGTAATCTTTCATGGACATGCCTTCGGGTATGAGGCTCAGGCATGCCTTTGCGTTGCCGCAGGCCATAAGGCAGACATCCCTTCGCCAGTATTAGCTGGAGCAGGTTCGACGGGTTTCATCTCAGCCGGCGGTTGTCGCCGCCGGCACCCCGTGTCGCAGT
>Ga0182738_1000601_pt1 | contig 48595 bp, 44 predicted proteins | sample eDN5th30CBELigMG_FD_128876 | JGI IMG/M metagenome (GOLD analysis project Ga0182738, IMG submission 128876) | Enriched Miracle-Growth compost microbial communities from Emeryville, California, USA - eDNA 5th pass 30_C BE-Lig MG (version 2)... ... | reverse complement strand
GCATTGCACTATTGCGACGGTTGCGTTGCGAAAAACTCAAGGCTGCCATGCCGTTGCCGATCTTCTCTCACGCGGCCGCGATCCTTATTTGAGGTGGCAGGGAGGCACGCAGTGGAATCTGGAAAGGACTTGTGATGACGACGGCAACCCGGACACTCGGCGACAGCGGCAACCGCATGGCGCCGGCCATGGGGGCGATGCCCTATGCCCGGGCCCGTGTCCTGACGACGCGCGAGGCGGCACCCCGCCAGACCGTCCGCGCCTTCATGCTCGGGATGAACGACGCCGTGCTCGCGACCTACGGCCACGACTGCATGGTGGTCGACCGCGTGGGTCGGAACGGCTTCCCGCTCTAAGCCGGGGGCGGCGGACGCCCGCAGCGCTCCGCCCCTCACCAGCCTCCACACAATCAGGACAGCGTGCTCCGGTCTCCTCTCCCCGGTGGAGAGGAGGGGCGTGGTGTTCGCGGATTCCGATCCGGCTAAGGCCGGACGAAGGTCAGCGTCGCCCAGTCGTCGATGATGCCGGGGACCGTGGGGCGCAGGCCGAGCCGCCGGTAGGCGGCGGACACGCGCCCGATCTGCGAGACGGTCAGGCCGGAGAGGATCACCGTGCCGCCCGGCGCCACGGCGCGCCGGATGGCGGGCGCGAGCGCGACCAGCGGGCCGGCCAGGATGTTGGCGACCACGAGGTCGTAAGGCCCCTCGCGCGCGAAGAGCCGGAGCCCGATGCCGGCGGCCGTCGCCAGCCGCACGAGGGGCGCGACGCCGTTGAGGCGCACGTTCTCCGCCGCGACGCGGGTCGCGACCGGATCGATGTCGCTCGCCAGCACCGGGCAGCGGGCGAGCCGCGCGATGGCGATGGCGAGGACGCCCGAGCCGGTGCCGACGTCGAGGGCATTGCGGACCGTCCGCGTCTTCACCGTCCTCTCGATGGCGAGCAGGCACCCGGCCGTGGTGCCATGATGCCCGGTGCCGAAGGCCTCGCCCGCCTCGATCTCGATGGCGATGTCGTTGGGCTGCGCCTTGTCGCGGTCATGCCCGCCATGGACGAGGAAACGGCCGGCGCGCACCGGCTTCAGCCCCTCGAGCGACTTCGCCACCCAGTTGATGTCGGGCAGCCGCGTGATGGCGAAGCCCGGCCCTTCCGGGCCGAGCGCCGCCCGCGCCGCCGCCGCGAGGCGGGCGCGCAGCGTCGCGTCGGGCGCCTCCGGCAGGTAGAGCGTGACGCGCCAGAGGTCGGGCGTCTCCTCGGCGGTATCGATCGTCAGCCCGCCGAGGACGTCGTCCTCCTCGAGCGCCGCGGTCAGGCGGTGGCAGTCCGGCTCCGATGCCGACAGCGTCGCGGCGTGGACCGCGGCCGACACCTCAGTGGCGCTCCACGAACGAGTCGAGCACGCGCTTCTGGCCGGCCTTCTCGAAGTCGATGGTGAGCTTGTTGCCCTCGATCGCGGTGATGCGGCCATAGCCGAACTTCTGGTGGAAGACGCGCTCCCCCCGGGCGTAGGCGGAGCTCGCGGCGGTGCTCTTGGCCACCAGCTCGCCCTCGATGTAGCGCTGGCTCTGCTTCGGCCCGGAGAAGTTGCCGTAGCCGCCCATGGCGGATTCACTCATGCCGCTGCGGTTCTTCTGGGCCCGCTGCCAGCCCGGGGTGGAATAGGTGTTCTGGAAAGGGTCGCGGCTGTCGAAGCGGCTCGCGCCGTAGGCGTTCATCCCGTAGCCGCCATAGGTCGAGGTTTCCTCGGTCACGTCGACATGGGCCTCGGGCAGCTCGTCGAGGAAGCGCGACGGGATCGAGGTCTGCCACAGGCCGTGCATCCGCCGGTTCGAGGCGAAGCGGATATGGGCGCGCTTCCGCGCCCGGGTGATGCCGACATAGGCGAGGCGGCGCTCCTCCTCGAGGCCGGCGCGGCCGCTCTCGTCGAGCGTGCGCTGCGAGGGGAAGAGCCCTTCCTCCCACCCGGGCAGGAACACCGTGTCGAATTCGAGCCCCTTGGCGGAGTGGAGCGTCATGATGCTGACGGCGTCGGCGCCGGCCTGCGCGTCGACGTCCATGACCAGCGAGACGTGCTCGAGGAAGCCGAGCATCGAATCGAACTCCTCCATCGAGCGGATGAGCTCCTTGAGGTTCTCGAGCCGCCCCGGCGCCTCGGCCGAGCGGTCGGCCTGCCACATGCCGGTGTAGCCGGACTCGTCGAGGACGATCTCGGCGAGCTCGGTGTGGCGGAGATGCGCGAGCTGCGCGCGCCAGCGCTCGAACGAGGCGAGAAGGTCGCGAAGCGCCGTGCGGGTGCGGGCGGCGAGCTCGTCGGTCTCGACGATGTCCTCGGCGGCATCGATCAGCGGGATGCGGCGCGCCCGCGCCCGGTCGTGGAGGACCTTCATCGTCGCCTCGCCGATGCCGCGGCGCGGCAGGTTGACGATGCGCTCGAAGGCGAGGTCGTCGGCGGGCTGGGCGACGACGCGGAAATAGGCCATCGCGTCGCGGATCTCCTGCCGCTCGTAGAAGCGGGGGCCGCCGATGACGCGGTAGTTGAGGCCGAGGGTGACGAAGCGGTCCTCGAAGGCGCGCATCTGGAACGAGGCGCGGACGAGGATGGCGATCTCGTTGAGGATATGGCCCTTGCGCTGGAGCTGCTCGATCTCCTCGCCGACGGCGCGCGCCTCCTCCTCGGAATCCCACGACGAGGAGACCGCGACGCGGGTCGCATCCGGGTCGGCGCGCTCGGTGAACAGCGTCTTGCCGAGCCGGCTCTCGTTGTGGGCGATGAGATGCGAGGCCGCGCCGAGGATATGCGCGGTCGAGCGGTAGTTGCGCTCGAGCCGGATCACCTTGGCGCCCGGAAAGTCCTTCTCGAAGCGGAGGATGTTGTCGACCTCGGCGCCGCGCCAGCCGTAGATCGACTGGTCGTCGTCGCCGACGCAGCAGATGTTGCGACGCCCCTGCGCCAGCAGCCGCAGCCACAGGTACTGCGCGACGTTGGTGTCCTGGTACTCGTCGACCAGCATGTACCTGAACCGGCGGTGGTAGTCGGCGAGGATGTCCGGGTGCGCCCGGAGGATGTTGAGCGGCTCGAGCACGAGGTCGCCGAAGTCGGCGGCGTTGAGCGTCCGGAGCCGGTCCTGGTAGGCGGCGTAGAGCTTCCGCCCGCGGCCGTCGGCGAAGACGTGGGCGTCGCCCTCGGGCACGTCCTTCGGGGCGAGGCCGCGGTTCTTCCAGCCGTCGATATGGCCGGCGAGCTGGCGGGCCGGCCAGCGCTTCTCGTCGATCCCCTCGGCCTGGATGATCTGCTTCATCAGGCGGATCTGGTCGTCGGTGTCGAGGATGGTGAAGCCCGACTTGAGGCCGGCGAGCTCGGCATGGAAGCGGAGCATCCGCGCGCCGATCGAGTGGAACGTGCCGAGCCACTGCATGCCCTCGACCACGCCGCCGATCAGGTCGCCGACGCGGTTCTTCATCTCCCGCGCCGCCTTGTTGGTGAAGGTGACGGCGAGGATCTCGTAGGGCCGGGCGCGTCCGGTGGCGAGGATGTGGGCGATGCGGGTGGTCAGCACCCGCGTCTTGCCGGTGCCGGCGCCGGCGAGCACGAGCACCGGCCCGTCCAGCGTCTCCACCGCCTCGCGCTGCTCGGGGTTCAGCTTTTCGAGATAGTCCGGCGTGCCCCTGCCGAGCGCGCGCGCCGCGATGCCGCCGGGCCTGGGCGGCGGGGCATCCTCCGCGGGAGCGGCGACGCGGCGAGAGGAGGGCAGTCCGGACATCGGCAGCTATCGATCCACGAATCTCAGGAAGAGAACACTATAGCAACACATGGGGAGGAAGGGCGGCGAAGGGGAGGGGCAAACAAAATGGGCAGCGGCCCGAGGACGCGCTGCCCATTCCGTATCGCGATCAACGGGTCGTCGCGGAGGGCGACGCGCCCGGAAGCGGGTTAGTTCTTTTCCTTGTCGACCAGCTTGTTCGAGCCGATCCAGGGCATCATGCCGCGGAGCGTCCGGCCGACGTCCTCGATCGGCAGGGCGTCGTTGTTGCGGCGGATCGCCTTGAACTTCGGCATGCCGGCCTTGAACTCGCGGATCCACTCGGTGGTGAAGGCGCCGGTCTGGATGTCGCGGAGGACCCGCTTCATCTCGGCGCGGGTCTCGTCCGTGATGATGCGCGGGCCGGTCATGTACTCGCCGAACTCGGCGGTGTTCGAGATCGAGTAGTTCATGTTGGCGATGCCGCCCTCGTAGATGAGGTCGACGATCAGCTTGACCTCGTGGAGGCACTCGAAATAGGCCATCTCCGGCGCGTAGCCCGCCTCGACCAGCGTGTCGAAGCCGGCGCGGATGAGCTCGACCAGGCCGCCGCAAAGCACCGCCTGCTCGCCGAAGAGGTCCGTCTCGCACTCTTCCTTGAAGGTCGTCTCGATGATGCCGGAGCGGCCGCCGCCGATCGCCGAGGCGTAGGAGAGGGCGACGTCCTGCGCATTGCCCGAGGCATCCTGGTGGATGGCGATGAGGCAGGGCACGCCGCCGCCCTTCTGGTACTCGCCGCGCACGGTGTGGCCGGGGCCCTTCGGCGCGACCATGACGACGTCGACGGTGTTCTTCGCCTCGATCAGGTTGAAGTGGATGTTGAGGCCGTGGGCGAAGGCGATCGCCGCGCCGTCGCGGATGTTGTCGGCGATGTGGTCCTTGTAGATGTCGGCCTGGAGCTCGTCCGGCGCGCACATCATGATGAAGTCGGCCCACCTGGCGGCGTCGGCGACCGACATCACCTTGAAGCCGGCCTTCTCGGCCTTGGCCGCGGAGGCCGAGCCCGGGCGGAGCGCGATGGCCACGTCCTTCACGCCGGAATCGCGGAGGTTCTGGGCATGGGCGTGGCCCTGGCTGCCATAGCCGACGATCACGACCTTCTTCCCCTTGATCAGGTTGAGGTCGGCATCCCGGTCGTAATAGACGCGCATGTCATTTCCTTCTCGAGCAGTGTCCAAGGGCGATGGCGGCGGGAACCGCGGGAACCCGTCAAATCCGCGGCGGTTCTACCGGGCGGCGGCCCTCCGCGCAATGCGGGATGCGAGTTTGTCAAGCACGGAGCAACGCCCGGCGACGTCAGTCCAGCGCCTGCCAGCCGAAGTCGAGCAGCGGCCGGGCGTCGCTCGCGAAGTCGACGATCGCGTCGGCGAGGCCGGATCCGCCGATGGCGCCCGCCGGAAGGTCGCGCTGGACCACCAGCGACTTCATCCGGACCATGCCGTCGAGCGGGCCGCCCTTCAGCGCTTCGAACCCGCGCGGGGTGCGGGTGAGCTGGTCCATGGCGCGGAGCGGCAGGCCGGCCTTCCCGAGCCGGCCGAGCAGCGCCCCGGCCTTTTGCGGATGTGCCAGCATCGCCTTCCGGAACGCGGCGAGGGCCGGCGGCTCGGGGCGGTAGAAGCCGGCGGCGGCGAAGCAGCCGCTCGGGTCGATGTGGATGTAGAGGAGGCCGGGGTCCTTCTTGTCGCCGGACCGGGTCAGGACGGCGCCGGCATGGGTCTTGTAGAGGCTCTTGTCCTTCGAGAAGCGGACGTCGCGGTTGAGGCGGAAGATCGAGCGCCTGCCATTGCCCCGGAGCGGCACCTTGCGCGCCGCGAAGGCCGCCGTGAGGTCGTCGACCAGCGCGACCATCGGCTCCAGCACGTCGCTCTCGTAGAGGCCGCGGTTCTCCTCGAACCAGGCTTTCGACTGGTGGAACCGGAGCGCCTCGAAGAAGGGAAGGGCCTTCGGCCCGAACCCGCTGAACCGTGCCATGGCCATCCTCAGTCCGCGTAGATTTCCTTCCGGATGATGTTGCGGTAGCGGCCGTTCGGCAGCCGCACCACGATCGACAGCGACAGGCCGTCGATCATCCCGGGCACCGCCCGGTCGAGGCGGTCCACCGCGTTCTGGAGCCGGGTGATCTCGTCGCCGCTCCCGCCGTTCCGGAACAGCATGTCGTAGAAGTGGATGTCGAACAGCGACGAGCGCGTGTAGTCGATCTCGCGGGCATAGCCGGCGGCCCAGATCAGGCGGTTGCGGACCGTCTGGCCGCGGATCTTCGCCGGGCGGAGGACCTCGATGAGGTTGCGCGCATCGCCGAACTTGCACGAGCCGAACATCACGCCCTTGAGCCGCCGATGCCTGCGGTTGATCTCGCAGATCGTGTTGCGGAGGAACGTGCGCGACAGGGTCGAGCCGTCCGGCGCCTCGATCCGGGCGAAGTCGCCGTGGGCGGCGATGTAGAGATAGTCGACGTCGCCGCTTGCGGTCATGAAGCGCACCGCCTCGCGGAACGAGGTGGCGCCCACGAAGCGCTCGTAGGTGAAGGCGTCGGGACGGTTCTTGAGGGCGTAGGACAGGAACTCGAACAGCGGGCGCACCGTATGGTGGTGCGCCCCGAACCAGCGCGTCTCGATGACGCCGAGCCCCAAGTGACGCGTTGCCGGCATCCGCCACACCCTCCTGAGCGAGGCGATCTTGCCACGGAAAGAAGAGCGCGGCAGCAGCTAAACCTGTTCTCCGGCCAAAAACTGACGGATCCGGAAATACTCGTTATATCAATGCATTACATGGTTAATCGGAAGCGATCTATGATCCAAGACCGTAGCGGCCGGCCCAGTCCTTCGCCGCACCGCCGAAGGCTTCGCCGGATGCCTTCAGCTCTCCGGCGAAATGGCGGGCGAGTCGCTCGCGGAGCGCCGGGGCGAGCGGCACCTTCTCGAGTTCCTGCTTGCGGTTGAAGGCGGCCGGGATGGTCCCGCTGGCCTTGCCGGGATCGGCGCCGAGGAAGGCGAGGATGCGGGCGCGGAGCCCGTCGGCATCGGCGACGAGGTCGTCGAACAGGAAGAGGCCGAACCGGTCGTCGGGCACGTGGCGGCGCCAGCGGGCGACGATCTCGCTCGGGTAGCTGCGGGTGGCGACGAAGCGCCGGCGGAGAAGCCGCGTCACGGCGTCGGCGTCGAGGCCGCGGGGGACGGTGCCGCGCCGCATGTGCATGGTGAGGTGCGACCAGGCCCGCTCCACCGGGTCGCGGGCGATGAAGACCACGCGGGCCTTCGGAAGGCGGCGCATGATGCGGGCGATCATCCGCTCGCCGAGGGCGGAGTAGTCGGGCGTGACGTCGCCGGAGAGGCGGTCGCCCTTGAGGGCGAACAGGCGGGCATAGGCGTCGACGTCCTTCCACCACCAGCGCATGTGCACATAGGCCTCGAGGAAGTCGACGTCGCGCTGGTCGAGCGGCCGGAGGGCGAGCTGGGCCTGGCGCCGGTTGGTGCGGGCGATGTCCTCCTGCGAGCGGAGGCGGAGGGCGCACGAGGCGGGCGAGGGGCCGCGGCGGTCGAAGTAATGGAGCTCCTTGATCGGCGGCATCCAGAAGTCGGGATGGAGCTGGAGCTGGTCGTAGAGCCAGCGCGTTCCGCCCTTCTGGGCCCCGATGCAGAGGAAGTCGGGGCCGGCGCCGTCGATCGCGGGAAGCGGCCGGGGGCGCATCGGCTCCGGCGGCTGGCCGGTATCCTGCCGGCGGGCCCGGCCGGCCTTCCTCGCCTTGCGGCTTCCGCTCCGCGTCGCCTTGTTTCCCGCCGGCCCGGGAGGGGGCGGCCGGGTCACGCCGCGACCGGGTCGCCGCAGGCGGCGCGGTAGCGGCGCACCGTCTCGGCCATGCCGTAGGTGAGGGCGTCGGCGATCAGCGCATGGCCGATCGACGCCTCGGCGAGGTTCGGGAGGGTCGCGACCAGCGGCGGCAGGTTGTCGAGGGTGAGGTCGTGCCCGGCATTGAGGCCGATGCCGGCGGCGGCGGCGGCCCGCCCGGTGGCGACCACCTTGTCGAATTCGCGCGCCCTGGCGGCGGGGTCGAAGCTGCCGCCATAGGGGCCGGTATAGATCTCGATCCGGTCGGCGCCGACCTCGGCGGCCAGCGCCGCCGCCTCGGGCTCGGCATCGACGAAGACCGAGACGCGCATGCCGCTTCCCTTGAGGCGGGCGATGATGTCGAGAAGGAAGGTGCGGTGCGCGCCGATGGTCCATCCGTGGTCGGAGGTGGACTGGCGGATGTCGTCCGGGACCAGCGTCACCTGGTGCGGCCGCACCGATTCGACCAGCTCGACGAAGCGGGCGTCCGGGTTGCCCTCGATGTTGAACTCGCGGCCGGGGAAGGCGGCGACCAGGGCCGAGAGCTCCGGTACGTCGGCACGCCGGATGTGGCGCTCGTCGGGCCGGGGATGGACGGTGATGCCGTGCGCCCCGGCCTCGAGCGCGATGCGGGCGAGCCCGGTGACGCTCGGCCATGGCAGGTCGCGCCGGTTGCGGAGCATGGCGATGGCATTGACGTTGACGGAGATCTGGCAGGGCATCGCGGCCGTGTGGATCGTTCTATCGGGGCGGTCGGCTGTACCTACCCCGCCGGCCCGCGCTGTCAATTGCGTTGTGCGTCGCGCCGGGCCGGCGCGAGGTCCCGCCCCTCGCCATTCCGCTCGTTCCCGCGCGTGAAACGAGCGGCCCCGCTCACTCCTCGTCGTCGAGGTGGCCGGTGCCCCGGCTCAGCGCGGCGATGCCGGTGCGGCAGACCTCGACCAGGCCGAGCGGGGCCATCACGGCGAGGAACTGCTCGACCTTGTCGGGCCGTCCGGTGAGCTGGAAGATGAAGTGCTCGGTCGAGGCGTCGACCACCTGGGCGCGGAAGGCGTCCGCAATGCGCAGCGCCTCGACCCGGTCGTTGCCGCGGCCGGTCACCTTGACGAGGGCCAGCTCGCGCTCCAGCGGGCCGCCCGCGGCGGTCAGGTCGATCACGGCGTGCACCGGAACCATCCGGTCGAGCTGGTTGCGGATCTGGCTGAGCACCATCGGCGTCCCGGTGGTGACGATGGTGATCCGCGACTGGTGCTTGGCGTGCTCGGTCTCGGACACCGTGAGGCTGTCGATGTTGTAGCCGCGCCCCGAGAACAGGCCGATGACGCGGGCGAGCACCCCCGGCTCGTTGTCGACGATGATCGACAGCACGTGGCGTTCGCTGCGGTCGGTCGTCTCCTCGATGAAGTAGGCCGAGGCGGGCGGCAGCATGGCGCGCCGGAGGTGGACCGGGGCCGGCTTGTCGGCCGGCACGGCGTGCGAGGGCGCCGGCTTCGCCTTGCGGCTGCGGGTCGGAGTGGTCTTTGCGGCGCTTCGCGGGCTCATCGGGCTTCACTTCCCTTCATGGACGTCTTCCACGGTATGGCGGCCCGTATCGCGCGCCGCAATTAGCTTCTTCTGGAACGCGATGATCGCACCGAGCAGTGCGTCGCCGTCACAGGCGGCCGCGGCCCGGTCCGCATGGTCGGTCGCGGCCGGGAAGTCGCCCGCCCGGCGCAGTACGTCGACCAGCCGCAGGCGGTATTCGACCGGCGCTTCCGTCGTGGCCGCGAGATGCGCGATCATGTGGGCGGCAGCCTCGCGCCGGCAGGCGGCGGCGGTTCCCGGGTCGCCGGCATCGTCGGCGACCCAGGCGGCGAAGAGGCACTTGTCGCCGGCGCCGTCGCGCTCGCCCTTCGCGGTGTCGATCATCGCCCGGCGGCGGAACGCCGAGGTCAGCCGCGCCGATCCCGGTCCGCCCATCGACACGAGCGCCCGATAGGCATCCGAGGCGAGGACGGCGTCGATACCGTTCTCGGCGGCGCCGATGTCGGACGAGACGTAGCCGCAGGCGGTACAGTCCTGGATCCAGCAGTCGATGGTGTTGCGCAGCATCGGCGGCGGCCGGACGTCGAGGTCCGGCGCTCCCACCTGGTTGGTGCTGGTGATCACGGCCAGCCTGTTCGCGGTGCCGCACCGCGAACAGGTGACCGTCCGGAAGCCGCGCGTGGTCACGCCGTCCCCTCCGTCGCCGCCGGCCGCGGGCGTCAGACGAGCATCTTGCCGCGGGCGTCGATGGCCTTGGCGACCGCCTCGTCCGTCGCCTCCTCGGGGAGCAGCATCTCGTTGTGCGCCTTGCCCGAGGGGATCATCGGGAAGCAGTTGGCGAGCGCGGCGACCCGGCAGTCGAACAGCACCGGCTTCCTCACCTTGATCATCTCCTCGATCGCGTCGTCGAGCTCGTCCGGCTTCTCGGCCCGGATGCCGACGCAGCCATAGGCCTCGGCGAGCTTCACGAAGTCGGGGAGGGACTCCATGTAGCTGTGCGACAGCCGGTTGCCGTGGAGCAGCTGCTGCCACTGGCGGACCATGCCCATGTACTGGTTGTTGAGGATGAAGATCTTGATCGGCAGGTCGTGCTGAACCGCGGTCGACGTCTCCTGCATGGTCATCAGCACCGAGGCGTCACCGGCGATGTCGATGACGAGGCTGTCCGGATGGGCGACCTGGACGCCGACCGCCGAGGGCAGGCCGTAGCCCATGGTGCCGAGGCCGCCCGAGGTCATCCAGCGGTTGGGCTCCTGGAACTGGTAGAACTGCGCCGCCCACATCTGGTGCTGGCCGACCTCGGTGGTGATGTAGGTGTCGCGGTCGCGGGTGTGCGCGTAGAGCCGCTCGATGGCGTATTGCGGCATGATGATGTCGGGGTTCTGGCGGTAGGCCAGGCAGTTCTTGTCCCGCCAGACCTCGATCTGCTTCCACCACGCTTTCAGCGCCGCCTGGTCGACCTTCGGCTTCTCCGCCCGCCAGATCGCCAGCATGTCCTCGAGCACCTCGGCGACGTCGCCGATGATCGGCAGGTCGACGCGGACGTTCTTGTTGATCGAGGACGGATCGATGTCGATCTGGATCTTGGTCGAGCCCGGCGAGAAGGCGTTGACCCGGCCGGTGATGCGGTCGTCGAAGCGGGCGCCGATCGCGACCATGACGTCGCAGTCGTGCATGGCGTGGTTCGCCTCCCACGTCCCGTGCATGCCGAGCATGCCCAGCCACTGCGGATCGGCGGCCGGATAGGCGCCGAGGCCCATCAGCGTCGAGGTGATCGGGTAGCCGGTGAGGTGGACCATCTCGCGGAGCAGCGCGGCGGCGCGCGGCCCCGAGTTGATGACGCCGCCACCGGTATAGAACACCGGGCGCTTGGCCTTGGCGATGAGCTCGACGGCGGCGCGGATGGCCTCCGGGTCGCCCTTGGTGCGGGGCCGGTAGCTCCGGTGCTCGATGGCGCTCGGGCCGGTATAGGTGCCCTTGGCGAACTGGACGTCCTTGGGGACGTCGACCAGCACCGGGCCGGGGCGCCCGCTCCTGGCGACGTAGAACGCCTCGTGGAGGACGCGGGAGAGATCGTTGACGTCGCGGACCAGCCAGTTGTGCTTGGTCGCCGGCCGCGTGATGCCGACGGTGTCGCATTCCTGGAAGGCGTCGTTGCCGATGAGATGCGTCGGGACCTGCCCGGTGATGCAGACCATCGGGATCGAATCCATCAGCGCATCGGCGAGCGGGGTGACCATGTTGGTGGCGCCGGGGCCGGAGGTGACGAGCGCGACGCCGACCTTGCCGGTCGAGCGGGCATAGCCCTCGGCCGCGTGCCCGGCGCCCTGCTCGTGGCGGACGAGGATGTGCCTGACGCGGTCCTGCTGGACGATCTCGTCATAGATCGGGAGCACGGCGCCGCCGGGATAGCCGAAGACATGCTCGACGCCCTGGTCGGCGAGCGCCTGGACGACCATCTCCGCCCCGGTCATCTCCTCGCCATGCCGCGACGATTGCTTCCCCTGCTGCTCCGGCGCGTCCTTCCGCGCCGCCTTGCGACCGTTCTTCATCTCTCCGCCTCACGCCAATCTGGTTCTGTCCGATCCGGAAAATAAAAAAGGCCCTCTCGGGCCTCGTTTTCTGCGCACCACTCATCGCGACGGCTGTCATGCCATCGTAGCGGTGCGCCTTCTAAGTACGATAACGGTATGCGCGGCCATTTGCCGAAACTCCTGTGCAGGGCGGAAAATAGGCGCGCCGGACGTCGTGGTCAACGGCAAAGTGCGATCCGCGCGTGTCGACGACGGATCTAGCCGGACGTCGCCGGGTCCTTCCGGGGCCAGTCGCCCATCTGGTGCCGGAACCAGGTGACCTGCCGCTTGGCGTAGCGGCGGGTCTCGGTCTTGAGCGAGGCGATCGCCTCGGCGAGGGTGAGCTTGCCGGCGCGCTCGTCGAGGAACTGGCGGACGCCGATCGCCTTCATCGCCGGCATCTCCGGCGAGAGGCCGAGGCCGGCGAGCGCCTCCGCCTCGGCGATGGCCCCGGCACCGACCATGTGCTCGGCCCGCTCGGCGATGCGCTGGTGGAGCCAGGGACGCGGCGGGTCGAGGACGATCCGCATCGCGCGAGCCGCCGCGAGGAGCGGCGGCGAGCCGGTCCCCTGGCGCCATGCCGCGAGGGGCCGGCCGGTCGCCTCGATCACCTCGAGCGCACGGAGGATGCGGCCGCGGTCGCTGGTCCGGATGCCGGCGGCGCTCTCCGGGTCGCGCGCGGCGAGGCGGGCATGGAGGGCGGGGGCCTCGAGGTCCGCGGCCTCGGCGAGAAGCCGCGCGCGGAGTGCCGCCGGGATCGGCGGGATGGTCGCGAGGCCTTCGGTCAGGGCCCTGAAATAGAGGCCGGTGCCGCCGACGAAGATCGGGACGAGGCCTTCCCGGCGGATCTCGGCCAGCGCCGCGGCCGCGTCGGCCAGCCAGTGGCCGACCGAGTAGCGGGTCGACGCCGGCACGTGGCCGTAGAGCCGATGCGGCGCGGCGGCCTCGTCGGTCGCGGAGGGCCGCGCCGAAAGCACGCGCAGCTCGCGATAGACCTGCATCGAATCGGCGTTGACGATGGCACCGCGATGCGCCCGGGCGAGCGCGATCGCGTGCTGCGACTTGCCGCTCGCGGTGGGGCCGGCGATCAGGATGGCGTCCGGTCGGGGCATGGCGCGGATTTTACGCCCCCGCTCCGGGCGCTGTCACCGGGGGCCTTCCGGAAGCCGAGGATGAGGACAAGCGCGATCGGGGCGGTTATGATTTTCCCGGACCATTGCACAGCCAGGGGAACATGATGTCGGACACCGTCAAGTACCTTCTGCCCGAGGAGCGCATTCCGAAGGCCTGGTACAACATCGCCGCCGATCTGCCGGCGCCGCCGCCGCCGCCGCTCCATCCGGGGACCGGCCAGCCGATCGGGCCGGACGACCTCGCCGCCATCTTCCCCATGGCGCTGATCGCCCAGGAGGTGTCGGCGGAGCGGGAGATCGAGATCCCCGGCCCGGTGCGCGAGGCCTACAAGCTGTGGCGCCCGGCGCCGGTCTACCGGGCGCGGCGTCTCGAGAAGGCGCTCGATACCCCGGCGCGCATCTTCTACAAGTACGAGGGCGTCAGCCCCTCGGGCAGCCACAAGCCGAACACCGCGGTGCCGCAGGCCTTCTACAACAAGGAGGCGGGCATCGCGAAGCTGTCGACCGAGACCGGGGCGGGGCAGTGGGGCTCCTCGCTCGCCTTCGCCGGCCAGCTCTACGGCCTCGAGGTGAAGGTCTACATGGTCAAGGTCAGCTACAATCAGAAGCCCTATCGCCGGGCGCTGATGGAGACCTACGGCGCGACCTGCATCGCGAGCCCGAGCGAGGAGACCAATGCCGGCCGGGCGATCCTCGCCCAGGACCCGGATTCCCCCGGCAGCCTCGGGATCGCCATCTCGGAGGCGGTCGAGGTGGCCGCGTCCAGCCCCGACACCAATTATGCGCTCGGCAGCGTGCTCAACCACGTGCTCCTGCACCAGTCGGTGATCGGCATCGAGGCGATCGAGCAGATGGAGATGGCCGGCCACTGGCCCGACATCGTCATCGGCTGCGCCGGCGGCGGCTCGAACTTCGCGGGCCTCGCCTTCCCCTTCGTCGGCAAGCGGCTGCGCGAGGACAAGGCGGTCCGCGTCATCGCCGCCGAGCCGGCGGCGTGCCCGACGCTCACCCGCGGCACCTATGCCTACGACTTCGGCGACACCGGGCACCTGACGCCGCTGGTCAAGATGCACACGCTGGGTTCGACCTTCATTCCGCCGAGCTTCCACGCGGGCGGGCTCCGCTATCACGGCATGGCGCCGATGGTCAGCCACCTCAAGGAACTCGGCCTGATCGAGGCCAAGGCGGTCCGCCAGCTCCAGTGCTTCGATGCCGGCGTCACCTTCGCCCGCACCGAAGGGATCGTCCCGGCGCCGGAGGCGACGCATGCCATCCGCGTCGCCTTCGACGAGGCGCTGCGCTGCAAGGTCGAGGGCAGGGCGGAGACGATCCTCTTCAGCCTCTCCGGCCACGGGCACTTCGACATGCAGGCCTATACGGACTACTTCGCCGGCAAGCTCGAGGACCGGGACTACGACGAGGCGTTGCTGAAGGCCGCCCTCGACGACCTGCCCAAGGTGGCCGCGTAGACGCGGCCGCCGTCTTCCGCATCCGGCGCGGGTTCCTGCGCCGGATGCGGGCGCCCGGGTGACCTCTCCGCCGCTTGTTCCCGCGCCCGCGGCGGGATCAGGCGGCGTGGACGCGCAACGGCTCCGGCGCTGCCGCGACGCTGAGCTGCACCAGGCCGCGGCCCAGCGCCTTCGCCTCGTAGAGCGCGCCGTCGGCGGCGGCGAGAAGGTCGAACAGCTCCGGCCGGGTGCGCGACTCGGCGACCCCGGCGCTGGCGCTGCCGACGAGGTCCGGCATGCCCATGGCGGCGACCGCCTCCGCGAAGGATTCGTTGATGTCGGCCGCAATCCGGCACGCCTGCTCGCCGGTGGTGTCGGGAAGCGCGACCGCGAACTCCTCGCCGCCGAGGCGCGCGATGAAATCCCCGGCCCGGAGGCGGCCCTGGGCGGCGTCCGCGAAGGCCTGGATGACTGCATCCCCGACGGGATGGCCGAAGCGGTCGTTGACGTCCTTGAAGCGGTCGAGGTCGAACAGGATGGCGGCGACCGGCGCACCGGTCCGCGTGCTCCGGGCAAGGGCCGCCCCGGTCCAGTCGAAGAAGGCACGCCGGTTGCCGACCCCGGTGAGGGAGTCCGTGAGCGCGGCGTCGCGGAGCTGGCGCTCGAGGCGTTCCTTGGTCAGCGAGATCATCAGGAAGCTGAGGACCTGGACGAAGATCGACGATTGCAGCGCCGACAACCCGAACCACGAGGTGTCGGCGAAGGAGGGCGTTCCCGGCGTCGAGTCGAGAATGACGAAGGGGATGCGGACGAGCACGAAGGCGCTCTGGAGGGCGAGGACGACGGTGGCGACCACGCGGGTCCGCAGACCGTCGCGCACGCGCTGGAGCTCGAACGCCGCGAGGCCGTAGAACGTCCCGATGATCAGGGAGGAGACGATCATCCGCGCGCTGAAGTCGCCTACGAAGCCCGGGATGTTGCAGGCCGCGATCCAGACCACCGCCCCGAGCAGCGGCGCCCAGGGCCACATCGGGGCGCCGTTGAAGGCGCGGGTGGCGCACCACACCGTCCCGGTCCCGATCACGATCATCGAGGACCCCAGCTCCAGGTAGAGCTGGGTCGGCATCATGCCGCGGAAGGCGATGGAGGTTACCCCTACCGACCCGACGGCGAAGGCGACCGCCATGCAGAGGAGGCTCCGTTCGTGGCGGTTGAGGAGGAACGTCCACAGCAGCAGCAGCACCGCCGCGCCCGTCGATGCGACGAGCGCGATGAAAAGCGTCTCGGGATCCAGGGAGATGCCCATGGCCGGAGTGACCCAATCCCTCGTCGGTGCCCCGCGCACACTGGCCTTCCGGGCCTTGATTCCATCTTAACGGCAACGGTCGGGGCGGGGATTAAATCCGCGCGGAGGCCGCTCGTCAAATATGTCAAGGCGGCGGCCCCCGCCGTTCTTGAAACCGCGCCGCGCGGCGAATAGAACCGGCGCCACGCCAGCACATCCTTCGGAGACTCCCCCTTGTCGCTGATACGCCCGTTTCGCGCCCTTCGCCCCGCCCCGGGCCGGGCGGAGGAAGTCCTCGCCCCGCCCTACGACGTCCTCTCGAGCGAGGAGGCGCGCGAGCGCGCGCGCGGCCGGCCGTGGAGCTTCCTCCACATCTCCAAGCCCGAGATCGACCTTGCGGCCGACATCGACCCCTATGCCGACGCGGTCTATGCCAAGGCGGCGGAGAACCTCGAGCGGATGGTCGGGGAGGGGGTGCTCGTCCGCGATGCCGTCCCCGGCTACTACGTCTACCGCCTCACCCGTGAGGGCCGCTCGCAGACCGGCCTCGCCGCCGTCGCCTCGGTTGCCGACTACCGCACCAACCGCATCCGCAAGCACGAGCTCACCACGCCGGTGAAGGAGGACGACCGTGTCCGCCAGATCGAGGCGGTGAACGCCGAGACCGGGCCGGTGATGATCGCCTATGACGACGCGCCCGAGGTCGACGCGATCCTCGCCGCGGCCGCGGCGGGGCCGGCCGAGGTCGACGTGACCTGGGCCGACGGCGTCAGGCACCAGATGTGGCCGATCACCGAGGCGGGCGCCATCGACGCGCTCACCCGGGCGGTGGACTCCCTGCCGGCGATCTACATCGCCGACGGCCATCACCGCTCGGCCGCGGCATCGCGGGTGGCGGAGGCCCGGAAGGACGCGCCGGAGTCGGTCCGCTCGTTCCTCGCGGTGCTCTTCCCGGCCGCCGAGATGACCATCCTCGGCTATCACCGGGTGATCCGGGACCTGAACGGGATGGACGGGGACGCGCTCCTTGCCGCGCTCGGCAGGGACTTCGCCGTCGATCCCGCCCCGGAGCCGGTGGAGCCGCGGTCGGCGGGGGTGTTCGGCATGTATCTCGGCGGCCGATGGTACCGCCTGACCGTGCGTCCGGAGCTCGTCGACCAGGACCCGATCGGCCGCCTGCCGATCACGATCCTCACGCGGCGGGTGATCGAGCCGCTGTTCGGGATCACCGACCAGCGCAAGGACAAGCGGATCGACTTCGTCGGCGGCGGCCGCGGCCTCGCCGAGCTCGCCCGGCGGGTCGACTCGGGCGACAAGGCTGTCGCCTTCGCCCTCTACCCCACGCAGATGAGCGACCTGATCGCGGTGGCCGACGCCGGCGAGATCATGCCGCCCAAGTCGACCTGGTTCGAGCCGAAGCTCGCCGACGGCCTCGTCAGCCACGTGCTCGACTGACGATGATCGCGACCGAACGCCTTACTCTTCGCCCCTGGCGCGAGGCGGATCGCGCGCCGTTCGCCGCGATGAACGCCGACCCGGCCGTGATGGAGTTCATGCCGGCGCGGCTCACGCGGGCCGAGAGCGACGCCATCGTCGACCGGTTCTCCGCCATGCTCGAAGCCAGGGGCATGACCTTCTTCGCCCTCGAGGAGAACGCGTCGGGGGCCTTCGTCGGTGCCGTGGGGCTGTTCCCGGTCGGGCAGCTCCCGTTCGCGCCGGCGGTGGAGATCGGCTGGCGGCTCCGGCCGGAATCATGGGGCAGGGGCTACGCCTCGGAGGCGGCCCGCGCGGCGCTCGCCCAAGGGTTCGGCCCGCTCGGGCTCGACGAGATCGTCGCCTATACCGCGGCGCCCAACCTCCGTTCGCAGCGGGTCATGGAACGGATCGGCATGGTCCGCGATCCGGACGGCGACTTCGAGCACCCGGCGCTGCCCGAGGGCAGCCCGCTCCGCCCGCACGTGCTCTATCGCATCGGACGCGCCGCCTGGGCCGGTTCGACCGGCTGATCCTCACGCAGGCCGGGGCCGTGCACGGTCGGGGCTCCCGCGGCTTGGCGGCGCCGTCGCACCGGGAGGCCGGCCGGAATCTTGCGAGCACCGATTCCCGCATGGGCGGGAATAAGGGCGGCCGGCGGCGTCGCCTCTATTCCAGCGTCACCGCGACGAAGCGGAGGTCGCCGTCCTTGTTGGCGAGGAGGAGGAGGGCCGACTTCCGCCCGTCCGTCTTGAGCTGCGCGATGCGGGTCTCGACGTCCGCCGGGGTCGCCACCGGCTCGCGCGAGATCTCGACGATCACGTCGCCGGCCTGCACCCGCTTGGCGGCGGCCGCGCTGTCGGCCGCGACGTCGGTGACCACCACGCCGCTGATCGTCGCGTCGATGCCGAAGGTGCTGCGGAGGTCGGGGGAAAGATCGGAGAGGGTCAGGCCGAGGGGGCCGGCGATCGCCGGCGGCGGGGCCGGCTGGTCGGCCTCGGCCTCGGGCGCGTTCTCCTCGAGGGCGGCGACCTCCTCGGCATCCTCGAGCCGGCCGAGGGTGACGGTCACGGTCTGCTCCGCGCCGTCGCGGAGGATGAGCACCGGCACCTCCTTGCCGATCGGCTCGTCCGCCACCATGCGGGGCAGCTCGTGCATCGCCTTCACCTTGCGGCCGTCGAATTCGAGGATGACGTCGCCCGCGGCGATGCCGGCCGTCGCCGCCGGGCCCTCGTCGGTGACGCCCGCCACCAGCGCTCCCACGGCGCTCTCCATGGAAAGGCTCGCGGCGACCTCGTCGGTGACCTCCTGGATGCGCACGCCCAGCCAGCCGCGCCGCGTCTCGCCGAACTCGCGGAGCTGGTTGATGACGTTGAGCGCGGTGGTCGAGGGAATGGCGAAGCCGATGCCGATCGAGCCGCCGGTCGGCGACATGATCGCCGTGTTGATGCCGATCACCTCGCCGTCCATGTTGAACAGCGGGCCGCCGGAGTTGCCGCGGTTGATCGAGGCGTCGGTCTGGATGAAGTTGTCGTAGGGCCCGGAATTGATGTCGCGGTTGCGGGCCGAGACGATCCCCACCGTAACCGTGCCGCCGAGGCCGAAGGGATTGCCGATCGCCATCACCCAGTCGCCGACCCGGAGCCCTTCGGAATCGCCGAAGGGGAGCGCCTTGAGGGGCGCCGCCGGCTCGACCTTGAGGACGGCGAGGTCGGTCTTCTCGTCGGTGCCGACCAGCGTGGCGGTGAGCTTGGTGCCGTCGTTGAAGTTGACGGTGATCTCGTCGGCGCCCTCGATGACGTGGTTGTTGGTGACGATCACGCCGGTGGCGTCGATGACGAAGCCGGAGCCGAGCGACTGGACGCGCCGCGGGCTGTCGGGCTGGGTGCCCGGGCCCTGGTTGAAGAAGTCGTTGAAGAAGTCCTGGAAGGGCGAGCCGTCGGGCAGCGTCGGCGGCTGGATGCCGCGGCTGCCGGTGACGGTCTGGCTGGTCGAGATGTTCACGACCGAATCGAGCAGCACCTCGGCGACGTCCGCCACCGATTCCGGCCCCTTGGCGAGCGCCGAAGGGGCGGCTGCGAGCGCGACGACCGTGACGGCAGCGGCGGCGGCGCGCCGGATGGAGCGGGTGAAGTACGACGCGGCCATTGGCCAAACCTCCTGGCGAGCGCGGACGGCGAACGGGCCGGCGCTGCCGCCGGCGTTCTCACGGACTCCACAGACAGTATCGAAATCGGGCGATTTGGCGACTGCGGACGGGCCGCAGTCGCCATCGCCATTCACTCGGCCGTGACCGGAGCGGCCGGCTCGGCCGCGGGAGGACCGACGGCACCGGGTCCCGCCGCGCCTTCGACCGGCGCATCGGGCGCCGCCGGCGACGTCTCCGGAGGCGCCGCCGCCGCGGGCGGCGTCTCGGCCGGCGGCGGGGTCGCCGCGGCCTCGGGGCCCGGTCCCGGCTCCGGCGTCGCGGCCGGGAGGCCGGGTCCGCTGACCGGGTCGTTGAAGTAGCGGAAGAACTCCGAGTCCGGGCTGATCACCCAGCGGGTGTCGGTGCTGCCGAGCCCCTGCTGGTAGGCCTCCATCGAGCGGTAGAAGCCGAAGAAGTCCGGATCGGCATTGAAGGCCTCGGCGAGGATGTTGTTGCGATCCGCCTCGCCCGCGCCGCGGGTCTCGTCCGACTTGCGCTGCGCCTCCGCCACGATGATGGTGGCCGTCCTGTCCGCTTCGGCGCGGATGCGCCGGGCCTGCTGCTCGCCGAGGGCGCGGATCTGGGTCGCCTCCTGCTCGCGCTCGGTCTGCATCCGCTGGTAGATCGCCTGGCTGTTGGCCTCGGGGAGGTCGGCCCGGCGGATCATCACCTCGATCATCTCGATGCCGAGGCCGCGGGCCTCGCGATCGACGCGGGTGGTGATGCGCTCCATCAGCTCCGCCCGCTCGTCACGGACGAGCTGGATGAAGGTGGCGTCGCCCAGCACCTGGCGGACGGCGGAGTTCATCAGCACCGCGAGCCGCGAGTCGGCGACCTCGATGCTGCCCACCGACTGGTAGAACAGGAGCGGGTTGACGATCCGGTACCGGCCCCAGGCGTCCACCACCAGCCGCTTCTGGTCGGAGGCGATCACCTCCAGCGGCGGCGAGTTGAGGTCGAGGATGCGGTTGTCGATGTAGATGACGTTGTCGACGAGCGGGAGCTTGTAGTAGAGCCCCGGGTCCTTGACCTCGCGGACCACCCGGCCGAAGCGCAGCACCAGCGACTGCTGGGTCTGGCTGACGATGAAGACCGAGAGATAGACCGCGATCGCGATGACGACCAGGATGATGAGGCCGACGCCTCCGAAGATGCCGCGCTTCACTGGCCGCCTCCCGTGTTCCGGCTCCGGTTGAGCTCGTCGAGCGGGAGATAGGGCACGACGCCCGTGCCGCTGGTGCCCTGGTCGATGATCACCTTGTCGGTCGACTTGAAGACGTCCTGGAGCGTGTCGAGGTACATGCGCAGGCGCGTGACGTCCGGCGAGGCCTTGTAGGATTCGTAGACCTGCGTGAAGCGCGAGGCCTGGCCTTCCGCCTCGTTGACGATCCGGTCGCGATAGGCGATCGCCGCCTCGGTGATCTGCGAGGCCTGGCCGCGCGCCTCGGGGATCACCCGGTTGGCGTAGGTCTGGGCCTCGTTCTGGAGCCGCTCCTGGTCGGCGCGGGCCGCCTGGACGTCGCGGAACGCGGCGATGACCTCGTTGGGCGGGTCGACCTTGAGGAGCTGCACCTGGGTGATCTGCACGCCGGCGTTGAAGTCGTCCATCGTCTGCTGGATGATCTTCTGGACGTCCGTCTCGGTGATCTGGCGCGCCTGGGTGAGGAGGGGCTGGATGTTCGAGCGGCCGACCACCTCGCGCATGGCGCTCTCGGCCGCGGCCTTCACCGTGCCTTCGGGATCCTCCATCGAGAACAGGAAGTCGGGGGCGTTGTTGATGACCCAGAACACGGAGAAGTCGATGTCGACGATGTTCTCGTCGCCGGTCAGCATCAGGCTTTCCTCGGGAATGTCGCGCCCCGCGGTGTTCGAGCTCTGGTCGTCGGCGAACTGCCCGATCGTCAGCCGGTTCACGCGGGTGACGCGCGGCGTGTAGACGGTCTCGATCGGGTAGGGGAGGCGGAAATTGAGGCCCGGGGCCGCGTCGCGGTCGTACTTGCCGAAGAGGAGGACGACGCCCTGCTCGTCGGGCTGCACCCGGAAGGTGAAGAAGTTGTAGGCGACGATCGCGGCGACCACGACCAGGATGCCGATGATCGCGAGCGGGCTGAGCTTGCGGCCGCCGCCGCCCGGCAGGACGCGCTTCAGCCGGTCCTGGCTGCGCCGGAGCAGTTCCTCGAGGTCAGGAGGGGTCGGTCCTCCGCCTCCGCCGCCACCGCCGGTGTTGCGGGGAGGCTGGCCCCAGGGGCCGCCGTTGCCCCCCTTCCAGCCACCGCCGCCGCTGGACTGATTGTTCCAGGGCATTTCGCTCCTTTCCGAGCTCCCGAGCATCGCGGGGAAATGGCGCGACACCGCTGTTTTTTCGACGTGGCGCGGTTATAGGCGAATAGACCGAGCCTTAGCAACGCCGGCCCGGCCGCCTTCCCGGCCGATCCCGCAGTCGGTCACACTTGGGGCGGTACCGGTGAAACGTCAACGGGATGCGGCGCTTTCGCGCCGGCGGTAGACGACGTAGCGGGTCGGCGCGGTGTCCTTCTCGCCGGCCGGCACGGTCTCCTCGCTGACCGCCCGCCACGTCGCGGGATCGATCGGCGGGAAATGCGTGTCGCCGTCGGGACGCGCCTCGACATGGGTGACGTGCAGCCGGTCGGCGCGGGACATCGTCGCCTCGTAGAGAACGCCGCCGCCGATCACGAATACGGTATCGACCCCGGCCTTCCGCGCCGCCGCCTCGGCCAGGCGGAGCGCGGCGTCGAGCGAGGGGGCGGACGCCACGCCCTCGGCGGAGAAGCCGGGCGTGCGGGTGACCACGATGTTGTCGCGGCCGGCGAGCGCCCTGCCGATGGAGGCGAAGGTTTTCCGTCCCATGACCACGGGATGGCCGAGCGTCAGCGCCTTGAAGCGGCGGAGGTCGCTCGAGAGCCGCCACGGCATCGCCCCCTCCGCGCCGATGACCCCGTTTTCGGCGACCGCGGCAACGATCGCGACCTCGACCGCGCTCACGGCTGCTTCGGCTCCTTGGTCTTGGACGAGATGCGGTCGACCAGGGCGAGCAGCAGCGCCGAGATCACGAAGGTCAGGTGCAGCGCCATGTAGAGGATGATCTTGCTGTTGCTGTAGTTGTTGGCGTTGAGGAACACCTGGAGCAGGTGGATCGAGGAGATCGCCACGATCGAGGATGCGACCTTGATCTTGAGGCTGCCGGAATCGAGCTTGCCCAGCCAGGACAGCTCGGCATTGGCGTTGTCGAGCCGGCTCACGTAGTTCTCGTAGGAGGAGATCATCACCATGACGAGGAGGCTCGCGACCAGCGCGGCGTCGATCAGCCCGAGCATGGCGAGGATCATCTGGCCTTCCTCGAGGTCGAAGACGCCGCCGGCGATCTTCACGAACTTGTAGATGAAGGACAGCGCGTAGATGATCAGCGCCGCGCCGAGGCCGACATAGAACACCACCAGGAGCCAGCGGGCGCCCATGATGGTCGATTCGATCGCATTCTCCACGGACTTCAAGCACGTTCTCCTGTCGCCGCCGCGACGGGATTACTCCGCGCCGCCGAGTCGCTGCAAGGCCTCCCCGTCGACGCGGCAGACGGTCCATTCGTCCATCATGCGGGCGCCCTGCGCGCGGTAGAATTGGATCGACGGCTCGTTCCAATCAAGGACCCACCACTCGAGCCGGCCGAGCTTTTCCCTGAGGCAGCGCTGCGCGAGGTGGCGGAGGAGGGCCTTGCCGATGCCGCGGCCCCGGAACGCGGGCTCGACGAAGAGATCCTCGAGATAGATGCCGTGGCGGCCGAGGAAGGTGGAGAACGAATAGTACCAGAGCGCGAAGCCGACGACGCGCCCCTCGACCTCGGCGAGGTCGCAGAAGACGCGCGGGTTCGGGCCGAACAGGGCGGCTGCCGTGTCAGCCTCCGTCGCCGTCACCGCGTGCTCGAGCTTCTCGTAGCGGGCGAGCGCGAGCACGAGGCCGTGGACGGTCGCGGCGTCGGCCGGCGTGGCGGGGCGGACGGAGATGGTCATACCGCCACCTCGGCCTTGATGTGGGGGTGGGGGTCGTAGTCCTCGAGGGTGAAGTCGGCGTAGGCGAAGTCGAAGATCGAGCGGACGTCGGGGTTGATCCGCATCCGGGGGAGGGCGCGCGGCTCGCGGCCGAGCTGGAGCTCGGCCTGCGCGACGTGGTTGAGGTAGAGGTGCGCGTCGCCGAGGCTGTGGACGAATTCTCCCGGCCGGAGGCCGGTGACCTGCGCCATCATCATCGTCAGCAGCGCATAGGAGGCGATGTTGAACGGCACGCCGAGGAAGACGTCGGCCGAGCGCTGGTAGAGCTGGCAGGAGAGCCGGGGTCTCGGATCGCTCCCCGTCGCGCCTCCGCCGCTCCCCGCCTCCTGAGCCACGTAGAACTGGAACAGGCAGTGGCAGGGCGGCAGGGCCTGGCGGTCGACGTCGGCTGGGTTCCACGCGGTGACGATGAGCCGGCGGGAATCGGGATGGCGCCGGATCTGCTCGACCACGTCGGCGATCTGGTCGATGGCGCGGCCGTCCGGCGTCGCCCAGGAGCGCCACTCGGCGCCGTAGACCGGCCCGAGGTCGCCGTTCTCGTCGGCCCATTCGTCCCAGATGCGGACGCCGTTCTCCCGGAGATAGCCGATGTTGGTGTCGCCGGAGAGGAACCAGAGCAGTTCGTGGATGATCGACTTGAGGTGCAGCTTCTTGGTGGTGAGGAGCGGGAAGCCCTCTTCGAGGTCGAAGCGCATCTGGTGGCCGAACACCGAGCGCGTGCCGGTTCCGGTGCGGTCGGTCTTCACCACGCCATGGTCGAGGACGTGGCGCATCAGGTCGAGGTACTGGCGCATGGGCGATTCTCCGCTGCGCCGACCTTAGGCGGGCCGGGACGCGGCGGAAACGCCGCGTCCGGCTTGTCCACTATTCGGCGGCGGCCGGCGCCCGGTCGCGGGGGCGGAGCGTCATCCGGGCCAGGATGAAGGCGCCCACCGAGCAGATCGCGATGATGCCCACCATCGGAAGCGGCGTGCCGTCGAAGAAGAGGCTCGCCACGCCGACCATCGCCGCCCCGGTGAGCATCTGGAGCGTGCCGCCCAGCGCCGAGGCGACGCCGGCGATCCGGCCGTGGTCCTCGAGCGCCATCACCATCGACGACGGCAGCACCAGGCCGAGGCAGGCGAAGGCGAGGAACAGCCCGCTCATCAGCACCACGAGGCTGGTGAAGCCGAGCGCGGTCAGCGCGAGGAGCAGCAGCGACAGCGCCATGAAGCTGGTCACGGCGGCCATCACGACGCGGTTGAAGCCGTGCCGCGCGGCGAGCTTGGGGGCGAACTGCGAGGCGCCGATGAAGCCGATGGCGTTCACCGAGAAGGCGAGGCTGAACTGGAGCGGCGTCATGCCGTAGTGGTCGATGTAGATGAACGAGGCATTGGCGATGAAGGCGAAGAAGCTCGACAGCCCGAGGCCGCCGATGAACGTCAGGCTCATGAAGTTGAAGTCGCGGAACAGCGTGCCGAAGCTCGCGCCCATGCTGCGGAGGCCGAGCGGCTTCCGCTTCTCCGGCGGCAGCGTCTCGGGAAGCAAGGTCACGACCAGCAGGATGCCGAGAAGGGCGACGAGCGTGATCATCCCGAACACGGCGCGCCAGCCGAACGGGACGATGGCGCTGCCGACCATCGGTGCGAGGATCGGCGCCACGCTGAAGACCAGCATGATCGTGGACATGAGGCGCGCCGCCTCGATGCCGGTATGGAGGTCCCGCACGATCGCCCGCGGCGTGATGGCGCAGGCCGCCGCCCCCAGTCCCTGGACGAAGCGGAAGAAGATCAGCCAGTCGATGGACGGCGACAGCGCGCAGCCGAGCCCGCCGAGCGCGAAGACGCCGCGGCCGAAGAACAGCGGCGCCCCGCGCCCGACCGTGTCGGAGATCGGGCCATAGGCGATCTGCGCGACGCCGAAGGTGACGAAGAACACCATCAGCGTCATCTGCGTCGCGGCGGTCGAGGCGTCGAGGTCCGCCGAGATCGCGGGCAGCGCCGGCAGGTACATGTCGATCGCGAAGGGACCGACGGCGGACAGCAGCCCGAGGACGACGGCGTATTTGCTGGACTTCATGACGGAAAATCCTGCGGAGCCGGGTGCCCCGAATCGATTGCGGAATGACGTCGCCATTGTGCGTCGCACAATTGACGGAATCGGTCAGTACTGTCTGCGCCTTGATGGACGCCGCACCGACGCAGCTTCGCCGGCGCCCGAAATGGGGCCGGTTGCTGCGTTCTTCCCCTGGAATCCTGCGGCGCCTTCGGCAACCCGGCGGCGATTGGCGCCAGGGATGTCCATATTTTTGGACACGCTTGTCCAAATAGTCAAGCCCTACTATCTTGGCAGCATGACTGGTGTGACGGACGCGCCCTCGGGCGCCGCAGCGCCTCCCCGGGGACCCGGATCGAACCGGGCCCGGATCATCGACGCCGCGAGCCGGGTGTTCGCCCGCGAGGGCTTCGCCGGCGCGGGCATCGACCTTATCGCCACCGAGGCGGGGGTCGCACGCCAGACCGTCTACAATCAGATCGGCGACAAGGAGAAGGTGTTCGCCGCCGTCGTCGAGGACACGACCGAGCGGGCCAATGCCGGCCTCTTCGCGGCGCTCGCCACCTTTCCCGAGCGGCCCGGGAACCTCGAGGGCGAGCTGGTGGCGTTCGCGCGGCGCCTCGCCTCCACCTGCCTCTGCGACCGGCGCGCCGCCGCGCTCCACAAGCTGGTCGAGACGGAGGGGCATCGCTATCCGGAGCTGTTCGAGACCTGGCGCGAGCGCGGGCCCGGGCGGGTCTGGGCCGCCGTCTCGGCGCGGCTCTCGCGCCTCGCCCGCGACGGCCTCCTCGACATCGACGATCCCGATCTCGCCGCCCGCCAGCTCATCGCGCTGGTCAACATGGACCTTCGCGGCCCCGCGATGATGGGCCACAAGCCGACCGAGGCGGAAGTCGAGGCCGCGATGTGCGCGGCGGTGCGGATGTTCCTGCGCGCCTACGGTCGGGATGCGCCCGGCAGCGGCGCTCCGTCGCAGGTTTGATCCGCCGCATTGACCGGCGGGCGATCGCCGCGGTCCATTTGCGCAACAACCATGGGTCACGCTGCCATGACCGACATAAGGATCAAGCGGATCTACGAGCCGGCGTCCGGGGACGACGGCGCGCGGGTACTGGTCGATCGGATCTGGCCGCGCGGCATCCGCAAGGACGAGGCGCAGCTCACGCTGTGGCTCAAGGACGTCGCCCCGAGCACCGCGCTCCGCAAGTGGTTCGGGCACGACCCGGCGCGCTGGACCGAGTTCCGGGAACGGTATCGGCGCGAGCTGGCGGGGGACGCGCCGGCGGTCGCCGAGCTCCGCGACCTTGCCGGCGAGGGGCGGGTGACGCTCCTCTACGGGGCGCGCGACGAGACGCACAATCAGGCGGTGGTCCTTGCCGAGTACCTGAAGGACCGAAGCGGGAGGACGCGATGACGGCCGGACATCACCAGGGCCAGGCGGAGGCGGAGCCTCTGTCGCCGGAGGAGCGCCGGGCGCGGGTCGTCGCGGCGATCCAGGCGGAGACCGGCATCGACGAGGCGATGATCGAGCGCCTGGTACGGGCCTTCTACGTCCGCGTCCAGGCGGATCCGCTGCTCGGCCCGGTCTTTGCCGCACGCATCACGGACTGGGAGCCGCACCTCCGCCAGATGTTCGATTTCTGGTCGTCGGTGGCGCTGATGACTGGGCGCTACCACGGCGCGCCGATGCGCAAGCACCTGCCGCTCCGCGTCGACGGGCGGCATTTCGACCGCTGGCTCCTGCTCTTCGAGGCGACGGCGCGCGAGCTTTGCCCGCCGAAGGCCGCGGAGCATTTCGTCGAGCGCGCGCATCGCATCGCCGAGAGCCTCGAACTGGGCCTCGCCAACGTGAACGGCATCATGCTGATGAAGGGCGAGCGCCTTCATCTGCCCGAGCTTGATGCAGACGCCTGAACTTGAGGCAGGGGCGGGTGCGGCAGGTTGGCGCGCCTTTGAGCATTGCACAGTTCGGGTGCAGGCCTTGCCATTCGCGGCGCAATGGCCGATGCCGTCCCGCGTGAGGGGACGCATGGTGTAGGGCCCCCACGAGGTGGGGTAGAATCTTGACCACGATTGACGAGAAGATCGAGCCGATCCTGTCGGAAGTGTTGCGGCGGAACGCGGGCGAAACCGAATTCCATCAGGCGGTCACTGAGGTCCTGGAGAGTCTGGGGCGGGTGATCGCCAAGCGTCCCCAGTATACCGCCAACGCGCTCATCGAGCGCATCTGCGAGCCGGAGCGGCAGATCATCTTCCGCGTGCCGTGGACCGACGATCGCGGCCAGACGCAGATCGCCCGCGGCTTCCGCGTCCAGTTCAATTCCGCGCTCGGCCCCTACAAGGGCGGCCTCCGCTTCCATCCCTCGGTCAATCTTGGCATCATCAAGTTCCTCGGCTTCGAGCAGACCTTCAAGAACGCGCTGACGGGACTGCCGATCGGCGGCGGCAAGGGTGGCTCGGACTTCAATCCGCGCGGCCGGTCCGACGGCGAGATCATGCGCTTCTGCCAGTCGTTCATGACCGAGCTGCACCGCCATATCGGTGAATACACCGACGTTCCGGCCGGGGACATCGGCGTCGGCGGCCGCGAGATCGGCTACATGTTCGGCCAGTACAAGCGGCTCACCAACCGCTACGAGGCCGGCGTGCTGACCGGCAAGGCGCTGTCCTACGGCGGATCGCGCGCCCGGACGGAGGCGACGGGCTACGGCGCGTCGTACTTCGTGCAGCGCATGCTGGCGACGCGCGGCCTCGATTTCGACGGCAAGCGCGTCGTGGTCTCCGGCTCCGGCAACGTCGCGATCTACACGATCGAGAAGATCCAGGAACTGGGCGGCAAGATCGTCGCCTGCTCGGATTCGAACGGCTACATCATCGACGAGGACGGAATCGAACTCGCGCTGGTGAAGGAGATCAAGGAGAAGCGCCGGGCGCGCATTTCCGACTACGCCGCCGAGAAGAAGGGCCGTTCGCGCTACATCGCCAATGGCGGCTCGATCTGGGACGTGCCGTGCGACGTGGCGATGCCGTCGGCGACCCAGAACGAGCTGACCGGGCGGGACGCCCGGACGCTCATCAGGAACGGCGTGATCGCCGTGGGCGAGGGCGCCAACATGCCCTCCACGCCGGATGCGGTCCGGGCCTTCCGCGAGGCCGGGGTGCTCTTCGGCCCGGGCAAGGCGGCCAATGCCGGGGGCGTCGCGACCTCGGCGCTGGAGATGCAGCAGAACGCCTCGCGCGACAGCTGGACGTTCGAGCGCACCGAGGCGCGGCTGGCCGAGATCATGACCAACATCCACGACCTCTGTGCCGAGACCGCCGACGAATACGGCGCCTCGGGCGACTACGTGCTCGGCGCCAACATCGCCGGGTTCGTGCGCGTCGCCGAGGCGATGGAAGCGCTCGGCGTGATCTGACGCGAGCCGCACCGGATCGCCATCGCGCCGGCGGGCCCCTGTCCCGCCGGCGCCGCCCCGGGGTGTGACGCCGGTTACACCCACGCCTGGTCCCGGTTGACTTGCCGGACGGGGAGGAGCCCATTCTCCCGGCGTATCCGCCGATCGCAGGGGGCGGATGCAGCGCAGACCCATGGAAACGCCGCTGCAGGGAGAGATTCGAATGGCCAAGTTCGTTGCCAAGACGATCGCTGTCGACAACAGCGACCTCTACCAGCTCGACAACTTCAAGCCCTTCTCGTCGCCGCTGATCGTGTCGGTCGGCTACGAGTCGAAGTACAAGAACGGCAAGCTGACCGTGAAGGTCTTCGCCGACGACACGCTCCACTACAAGCTTGCCGACCAGGTGCCGCGGTCCAAGGCGGCCAAGCTGTTCAAGGGCGACGACTGGGAGGCGCGGTTCTTCAAGGGCGCCGACACCATCAAGGGCTCGAGCGAGGGTGACGCCCTCTACGGCTTCAAGGGCAAGGACCAGATCTACGGCCGCGGCGGTGACGACACGATCTACGGCGGCAAGGGCAAAGACAAGCTCTACGGCGGCGAAGGTGACGACACGATCTACGGCGACCAGGGCAAGGACAAGCTCTATGGCGGCGACGGCGGCGACACCATGGACGGCGGCAAGGGGAACGACTTCCTCGACGGCGGCACCGGCATCAACTACCTGACCGGCGGCGGGGGCAAGGATACCTTCGCATTCTCCGCCCCGCTGATGGGCGGCAACTACGCCCAGATCGAGGACTTCACGCCGGGCAAGGATACGATCCAGCTCGCCAAGAGCGTGTTCGAGGGAATCGGCTCCAAGGGGACGCTGAAGGCCGGAAGCTTCTTCCTCGACAGCGAATATGCCGGCCAGGCGAAGGCCGTCATCTACGACGAGGTCACCGGCAACCTCTCCTACGCCAAGAACGGCGGAGACGCGGTCGTCTTCGGCCGGATCGCCAACGGCGCGGACCTCGACCACAAGGACTTCCTGATCGCCTGAGGCGCGAGAAGGGCGGATGGCCGTCCTCGCCGTCCGCCTTTGCAAATCCGTCGCGAACCCCTATATTCCCTCCTGCCGGAGCGATCCGGCTATGGCGATAAACGGCCATCGGAATAAACCTTCGGACCCGGGGGCAGTGCCCGGCGCCTCCACCAGAGCCCGCGATGCGAGATGCGCGGTTTCCGGCGGGGGCGATACAGGATCGACGAGGGCGTAAAGGGTGGACTTTCGCTCGGCATGGTATCCACCGTCATCGGGCCAAACATATAGTTGCCAACGACAACTATGCCGAGGCTCGCCTCGCTGCCTAGTGCAGTGCGGTATCCTCATCCAAAGCCCTTGCGGTTCGCATCGTAAGGCGGGGTCCGGAGGCACCTGGCAACAGAAGCCTCCACTTTTCCCGACATTCTGAACGACCAGACTGACGACCCGCCCCGCGTCCCCGAGAGGACGGGGCCGCCGATCGGTTCGTTGCCTCGGCGAGTCGCCGGTCTCTTTTCCGGTGCCGGGGACCAGGCCGATTGCTGGCAGGTCGCGGGGGCCGGGCCTTCGGGGTTGGGAACGTCCGGCGACACCTTTCGCCATCGACCGGCCCGCAAGTCCGTGCCACGGGGTCGCGTCCCGGCGCGCCGACGCTTCACGCCGTGCCGGTGCCGTGATCCCGATGGCGGTTGAGGCTCCGCGTCGCCTCGCCGAACCATTCATCCGGGATCGGCGCCCCTTTCATGATCGTCCGGACGAAGGCGATGGCGGCCTCGTCGACGAGGATGTCGGGCAGGCGCTCCTTTCTCTGGAGCAGGTCGGCCCCGCTCTTGCACGCCGCCACGAAGACGAGCAGGTCGAAGGCGAGGCGGTTGCGGTCTTCCCGCGCCGGTCTCGGCAGGGTCCCGCGGCCCGCGACCTGCCCCGACCAGTCCCGCTGCCGTTCGAGGAGGCCGGTGAGGGCCAGTCCCAGTCGCGGGTCGATCCTGACGAAGTCGTAGAGCCCGTCGTCGAGGGACTTCATCCGGTCGGGGTCGTGGGTCTCCTCGAGGATCGCCTTCGCCGCCCGGAACAGGACGATCGAGGCGAGCTTGAGGAGGGCGATGCCGTGCTGGCGGGCCTCTGCCGCGTCCCGCCGGTCCCGCTCCGCCAACTCCCGCTCGAGGAGTTCATGGCTGGCCGCGATCTGCGCGGTGGTGGTCTCGCGAACCACCTCGATCTGCTTCCTGACGCCGAGCCAGGCCAGCGCGGCGCCGGCCAGCGCGAGGATGCCGGTGATCAGCGTCTGCCAGCGGAAGACGAAGCGCCAGAAGGGACTGGCCGGCGCGCCGTCGGGGACGCCGTCCCCGAGCGACACGCCGACCAGCACCAGGATGAACACGATGCCCAGCACGAAGCCGACGATGCGCCACGTCCGGTCGTGGATGTCCTTGCCCATGGACGGACGTTGTATTGGCGGGGCGCCGATTGTCGAGGCCCGGCGATGGCGCTCTTGTTGGAAATCGCATCGTATTGATGTATCGACGGAGCGGGTGGCGTCGTGCCGCCCGACGATCTTTCCGGGGCCGTGCGCCCGCCGTTTCCGCATCCGGGGCTCATGGCCGACGATCATATCCGCTACGATATCCTGACCCAGGACGCGCTGCGCGGCGTGGTCCGCAAGGTGCTGCAGGAGGTCGCCCGCACCGGTCTTCCCGGCGAGCACCATTTCTTCGTCACCTTCGCGACCCATGCGCCCGGCGTCCGCGTATCGAGCCGGCTGCTCGAGCGCTATCCGGAGGACATGACGATCGTCCTCCAGCACCAGTACTGGGACCTTGCCGTCACCGAGCAGGCGTTCGAGGTCGGGCTGTCGTTCAACGGCATTCCCGAACGGCTGCTGGTGCCCTTCACCGCGGTCAAGGCGTTCATGGACCCCTCCGTTCAGTTCGGCGTCCAGTTCGAGATCGCGGCCGGCCCCGGCGAGGCGGCGGCCGAGGCGCCGGGGACGCTCGACGCGCCCGGCGACGAGCAGGCGCCCGCGGAGGACCACGAGCCCGCCCCCGTCCTGCCGCTCCCGGAAACCGCCAGGGCCGAGGCGCCCAAGGCGGATGGCGCGGGGGGCGAGACGGAGGGGGAGGCCGACAAGGCTCCCGCGGCCGGCGCGGCGCAGGTGGTCAGCCTCGACGCCTTCCGCAAGAAGGGCGGCTGAGGGCGCGGGCCGCTGGCCCGCTCCGAGCCGGGCCGCCGCGGCCCCGTCCGCTTCGGGCGACACGGACCTTTACCCTCCCGGCGAAAGACAATACATCGGGGCCGACCCCTTCCACCAACGTCGGCATAGTCATCCATGGGCAAGCGTTCGCATTTCCAGCCGGTCCGTACGGCAGAGACCGGGATCCGCGTCGAGACCGATACCTTCGGCCCGATCGACGTACCGGCCGACCGCTACTGGGGCGCGCAGACGCAGCGCTCGATCCAGAACTTCCCGATCGGCGGCGAGCGGATGCCGGAGCCGATCGTGCGCGCCCTCGGCATCGTCAAGCGTGCCGCCGCCGAGACCAACATGGCCCTCGGCCAGCTCGAGCCGAAGCTCGGCGACGCCATCGTCAGGGCGGCCGACGAGGTGATCGAGGGCAAGCTCGACCAGCATTTTCCGCTGGTGGTGTGGCAGACCGGGTCCGGCACCCAGTCGAACATGAACGCCAACGAGGTGATCTCGAACCGCGCGATCGAGATCCTCGGCGGGGAGATGGGCTCGAAGGCGCCGGTCCACCCCAACAACCACGTCAACATGAGCCAGTCGTCCAACGACTGCTTCCCGACCGCGATGCACATCGCCGCCGCGGAGGAGACGGTGCACCGCCTCGTGCCGGCGCTCCAGAAGCTCCGCAATGCGCTGAACGACAAGGCGCAGGCGTGGAAGGACATCATCAAGATCGGCCGGACCCACACCCAGGACGCGACCCCGGTCACGCTCGGGCAGGAATTCTCGGGCTATGCCCGGCAGGTCGAGAACGGCATCGCGCGCATCGAGATGACGCTGCCGATGCTGATGCAGCTCGCGCAGGGCGGCACGGCCGTCGGCACGGGGCTCAACGCGCCGAAGGGCTTCGCCGAGATGGTCGCCGGGAAGATCGCCCAGATCACCGGTCTCGCCTTCACCTCGGCGCCGAACAAGTTCGAGGCGCTCGCCGCCCATGACGCCATGGTGTTCTCGCACGGCGCGATCAACACGGTCGCGGCGAGCCTGTTCAAGATCGCCAACGACATCCGGCTCCTCGGCTCGGGCCCGCGCTCGGGCCTCGGCGAGCTGGCGCTGCCGGAGAACGAGCCCGGCTCGTCCATCATGCCGGGCAAGGTCAACCCGACCCAGAGCGAGGCGATGACCCAGGTCTGCATCCAGGTGTTCGGCAACAACGCCGCGATCACCTTCGCCGACAGCCAGGGCCATTTCGAGCTCAACGTCTACAATCCGGTGATGGCCTACAACTATCTCCAGTCGGTCGATCTGATCGCCGACGCGGCCGTCGCCTTCACCGACAATTGCGTGATCGGCATCGAGCCGCGCCTCGACAACATCAAGGCGGCGCTCGACCGCTCGCTGATGCTCGTCACCGCGCTTGCGCCGAAGATCGGCTACGACAAGGCGGCCGAGATCGCCAAGACCGCGCACAAGCGCGGCACGACGCTGCGCGAGGAGGCGATCCGCCTCGGCCATGTCAGCGCCGAGGACTTCGACGCCATCGTCCGGCCGGAGCGGATGATCGGCCCGGAATAGGGGTTGGCGCGCTACGATATGCGCATATCGTCTGAGCATGGAATGTGTCATGCCCGCTGTCCCGCACCGTGGGGCCGCAAGGAAGCGTTCCGTCAACCTATCGATCCGGGCGGAGCTCGCCGACGAGGCGAAGGCGTTCGGAACGAACATGTCGGCGCTTCTGGAGACGGCCCTCGAGGACAGGCACAGGGAACTGCGCCGCGAGACGTGGCGCGGGGACAACCGCGCCGCCATCGAGGCCTGGAACGCCTGGATCGAGAAGAACGGAGTCCCGTTCGAGGCATTGCGTCCGTGGTAGCGCGCCCGTCGCGCGACGATGTCTGCCCGGTGGTGGGGCTACGGGCGGGGAGCGCGGTCGACCTGGCGGTGGTCCGCCAGGACGACCAGCTCTCGGACCTTGCGACCCGGGTCGTCGCGCCGCTTATCGTCCTCGGCGACCATGAACGCGCGCTGAGGAACGCCATCGATCTCGTCTTCTTCGGCATCTGACCATGGCCGGCGACGTCGTCAACCTCCGGCAGGTGCGGAAGCGGAAGGCGAAGGCCGAGGATGACCGGCGGGCCGAAGCGAACCGGCGGCTCCACGGCATGACCCGGGCCGAGCGGGAGAAGGCGGCCGACGAGAAGCGCCGGCTCGACGCGCACGTCGAGGGGCATCGCCGCGAGGACGACGGCGAGGGCGGGGACGGGTGAAGCGGTCCATCTCCATCGACGGGCACCGGACCAGCGTCTCGCTCGAGGACCCGTTCTGGGACGCGCTCGGCGAGATCGCGGCGGCGCGCGGCATCAGCGTCGCGGCGCAGATCGGCGAGATCGACCACGGGCGGAAGGGGCTGAATCTCTCCGCCGCGATCCGCACCTACGTGCTCGCCTGGTACCGGGACCGCGCCTCTACTGAGGCTGGCTGATCGTCAGCTGGCGCCCGACGCCGGGGAGCCCGAGGTCGAGGTCGAGATCCTCGTCGGCCGCGGTGACCGGCGGTCGGGAAGGGCGGAGCCGCGGCGTCACCGGGACGAAGTCGACCCGCGTCGCGGAATCCTCGGCCTGGGGCGGGTCGGGCGCGGGCGCGGCGACGGCGTTCCGGGCGGGGGCGACATCGGCACGCTGATCCGGTGTCCGCCATCCCGCAGGCATGGCGGCCGCCCGCGCGGCTGCGTTCCGCGCCGCGGCGGCGGCGGCATCGGCACGCGCCAGGGCGGTGGCAGCCTCCTCCTCGGCATCCGCGAGCGCGCTCCGGGCGTTCTCCGCCGCGACGCGGGCCGCCTCGAGACGCTGCTGTGCGTCGTCGTCGGCGATCGCCGCGGCATCCCGGACCGCCGTGGCCTCGGCAAGGTGCGCGTCGGCCTCGGCGAGCGCCGCACCTGCCGCCTCGGCCCGGGCGCGCGCCTCGTCCAGCGCAGCCGCGGCCGAATCGCGCGCGTTCGTGACCCCGGCGAAGGCCGTATCGGCCGCGTCGCGTTCGTGCGCGGCGAGTTCGGCGGCGGCGTGCGCATCCGCGGCATTGCCGGCGGCCGCCGATGCGGCTTCCGCGGCCGTCCTCAGTTCGGCGGCAGCATCCTCGGCAGCTTTCCGGGCCTCCTCGACCCGCGCCGCGAGGGCATCGCGGGTTGCCGCGCGGTCGGCGACGACGCTCGCCGCCGCATCTGCTGCCGCGCGTGCGTCGCCAACGGCTTTCTCGGCCACCGTCCGCTCCATCTCGGCGGCGCGGAGGATGGTCGCGGCCCGATCGGCGGCATCCCGGGCCGCTTCGGCCGCGGTGCCGGCGTCGACCAGGCGCGCCTCGGCGTCGGTCAGGGCCGCTTCGGCCGTCGTCAGCACGTTCGACTTCTCCTGAAGATCGGCTTCGGCAGTCTCGAGAAGTTCCCGCGAACGGTCGCGGGCTCCGGATTTCGCCGTGGCGTCATCCGATGCCGCCTCGGCGGCGTCGCGCAACGCCGCCGCGTCCGCGTCACCCGCCGCGTCGGCGGCGGCGGCCCGTGCGCGGGCAACGGCAGCGGCTCTCTCCGCTTCCATCGCGGCATCGGTATCGGCCTCGAGCTTCGTCCGGGCGTCGGCAAGGGCGTCTTCCGCGACCCGGAGGCCAGCGACGGCGGAGGCTTTTGCCGTCTCCGCGAGGCCGAGGGCGTCCCGAGCCTTGGCGCGCTCGGCCTCCGCCAAGTCGGCCGTCGCGCCCGTCGCCGCGGCGTCCGGCGCACCGGCGGCCGCCTTTGCCGCGGCATCTTCGGCGGCACGGGCGAGCGCGTCGGAGACCTGCGTCTTCGCCGTGGCTTCGGCGTTGGCGGCGTCGAGCGCGGCATCGGCCGCGGCAAGGTCCGATTCGAGGTCCGCGAGCATGGCCGCCCGTTCGTCGGCCCGGCGCTTGCCATCTTCCACGACTGCCTGCGCTGCGCGCGAGCGATCCGCGGCCGAGGCCGCGACGTCTGCGGCGGCTTCGGATTTGACCAGCAGCGCCTGGGCATTGGTGGCGCTGGCGCTGCGGTCCGCTTCGGCCGTCTTCAGCGTCGTCTCGGCCTCCGCCACGGCCGTGGTGGCGGCATCGAGCCGGACGGCGGCGTCGTCGCGGGCAGCCGAGGCATTGACGAGGGCCGCCCCGGCGGTGGCGAGCGCTTCCAGCGCGCCGCTGGAGGCGGCCTCCGCCGCCGTGACCGCAGCGTCGGCGTCGCGCGAGGCCGCCGCCAGCTCCGCTACCCTCGCGGCCGCGGCGTCGGCGTCGGCCCGGGCATCCCTTGCGTCGGCCGCGGCGCGGTCGGCCTCGGCTTCCGCCGCCGCCTTGTCCGCCGCGGCCTTCTCGGCGACGGTCCACCACGCGATCAACTCGTCCTCGGCCTTCCGTTCGGCGGCGGCCTCGCGTGCGGCATGGAGCGACTGGAGGTTGGTGAGATAGGCGAGGCGGGCGAGGCGGGCCTCCTCGGCGATGCGGGCCGCGCGCTCGGCGTCCTCGCGGATCTTCCGCTTCACCCGGTTGAAGAAGGCGTTCTCGAGCCGCGCCTGCTCCTCCATCGCAAGGATCTCCTGGAGGCGGGCCTCCTGGCGGATCGCGAGATACGAGTTGAACTGGAGGACGTCGAGGATCCGCTCCGGCGCGGCGAGGGGCCCGCGGAAGACCAGGCCGACCTGGGGCGGCAGGTCGCCGCCGAGCCGGTCGTCGCCGGGATCGAGCACGAGCGTCCAGTCGCTGTCGAGGGACATCGTGTTGAGGTCGATCGCGGCGCTGCCGGTGGCGCGGGTCTCGGCCGCGTCGAGCACGATGTTCTGGAAACGGACGGTGCCGGCGGCGATGGCGAAGGGCGCCTCGACCTGCGTGAAGCTCAGGCTGCCGTTGTCGATGTAGCTGCCGAGAAGGTCGCGGAGCGCGTCCTCGGTGAATTCCTGGCCGACGTCGGAATCGCGGATCACCAGCACCCCGGCCTTGGGATTGAGGTAGCGGGCCTCGCCGTCGTGGACGGCGAGCGTGCCGCCGCCGGTGAGCGAGGCGATCATGCCGGCGGGCGAGCGCCCCGTCGCCTCGAAATTGGTGGAGAGGTCGAGCGTGCCGTTGCCGACGGGGCGTCCGGCGCGCTGCCAGATGATCGAGTCGAGCGCCCCGCCGACGAGGCTGAGATTGCCGGTGAGGCTCGCATTGCCGCCGACATTGCGGACCGAGAAGCCGCCGGCGACGGTGCCGCCGAGGGCGTTGCCGGACTTGATGTCGAGATCGACGCGGGCGGGGGTCACCGCAAGGTGGAGGGCGCCGTTCCGCACCTCCGTCGCCTCGCCCGCGGTGAGGCGCTCGGCAGCGATGTCGAGGTCGGCGATGAGGCCGGCAAGGGCCACCTCGCCGAACGGCTCGCGCGACCACGGCTCGTCGGGGTCTCCCGTGGGGAGCGGCGAGGCGCCGAGCCCGAGGGCCGCGATCCAGCCGAGGTCGACGAGGTCGACATCGAGATTGCCGCCGCCGACATGGAGACCCCCCTTCGCTCCGGGGGCGAGGCGGAGCCCGCCGCTCACCTGCCGGCCCGCGACGAGCCCGTTCTGCCACTGGAGGTCGGCGGCAAGGCCCTCCGTCGCCGCCTTGCCCGAGACCGAGACGGGCACGCCGGAGCCGATGCCGGGGAGGCTGAGGTCGAAGAGGGCGAGGATCGGCGCGACGTCGGGCGTGTCGATGCGGAAGGCGCCGTCGTAGTGCGGCGCCGCGTCGGGGGGCATGACGACGCTGCCGTCGAAATCGAGCGCGAGGCTGCCGAGGTGTCCCTCGAGGCTCGCAGCGAGCCCGCTTTCGGGAACGCCCACGGCCTTGAAGTCGAGGCGCGCGTCGCCGGTGACGAGGTCACCGGCGTCGCGGAGGAGCAACTGGCCGACGATCCCCGCCGCCGTGTAGGACGTGAGGTCCGCCTTGACGTCGACATCGGCCTTTCGCCACGCGGCGGGCGTGCCGGCGAGATGCACGTTCATGCTGAAGTCGGTGGCGCCCGCCTTGGCGCTCAGCTTGACGTCGGTGTTCGGCGCCCCGTCCTCGACCTCGGACTTGAGGGTCAGGTTCAGCGACGATGCGCCGAGATAGGGGGCGGCGCGGCGGAACCAGCCGGCGAAGGGCGTCCCGGGCGCGAGCTGCTCGACGACCCTCGTCAGGGTGGCCGGGTCGGGCGCCTTGAGCTCGGCGCTGAGCGTGCCGAGGGGCGTCCCCAGCACGTGGTCGATGCGGCTGCGGTTGACCGCGAACTGCGCCCCCCCGATATCCTCGACCGTGATCTTCGTGACGTCGAGATTGCCGTCGGCGAAGCCGGCGTCGAACCAGACGTTCCGCATGGTGACGTCGGCGACCTCGAGCTGGTTGGCCGCCAGCCTGATCGAGTAGCTGTCGGCGAGGAGGCTCACGTCGCCGAGGTTCTGGCCGCCGAGAAGCTCGGCCAGCGCGCGCACCTGGGTGAAGTCGAGCCGGTCCGCCTCGAGGTCCGCCGACAATATGCGGGCGCCGCTGCCGCGGTTGTTGGTCCACGAGAAGCGGCCCACGATCCTGGCGTCGCCGATGCGCGTGGTCATCTCCTCGACCTTGAGGCTGTCGAGGGTGACGGTGGCCTTGCCGGACAGGTCGAAGGGGGAGAGCAGGCGCCCGGCGCCGCCTTCGCTCTTGCCGCGCCACCAGGCGGCGAAGGTCGCGGGCTGGTTGACGACGAGCTGCACCGCGCCGCCGAAGCCGACGGCCTCGCCGGTCGAGAGCAGGCCGTCGGCGGTGAACCGCGCCTGTCCGGGCAGGCGGGCGTTCAACCCCTCCACCCGCCAGCCATGGTCGAGGGGACTGGCGGTGAAGCTCACGTCCTGGATGACGGCGCCGCCGACAACGATCGCCGGCACGTTGAAGCGGACGGTGCCGGCGATGGCCGGCACCGGGATGCCGCGGAGCCAGCGGACGAACTCGTCGGCCGCCGTCGACATGTCGATCGGCTTCTTCGGCCCGGCGCCGAGCGAGCGGTCGAGGTCGAGCTGGCGCGCGAGGATGCTCGCATCGAACGAGGCGTCCCGGCCGAGGGTCAGGGTCATCGAGCCGGCGAGGCTCGAGGGGCGGTCGGGCGGGCCCTCCGAGAGGACGGCCTTGTCGACGAGAAGCCTGTCGCGGGTGAGGGTGAAGCTGCCCTCGCTGCGCCAGCCCGTGATGTCGCCGGCCTCGGGATCGGCCTCCGGGTCGGCGGGGATGACCTGGGTCAGGCCGTAGGTGCCGACATAGCTCGGGCCCGTCTCGCCCTGGGCGACGACGCCGTCGGCGCCGATCGCGACCGGCCACTGGCCCGGCGTGATATCGGTCTTGACGCGGAGCGAGCCGTCGGCCGCCCGGACGCCGGTCGAGACCTGGAACTGCGACGGCGTACCGTTGGCGCTGTAGCTGCCCTCGATCCGCCACGGGCCGGCGAGCGAGCGCGCCTCGACCGTCGCGGTGATCTCGGAGAGCGTGACGGCGGCGTCGGCGCCGGCGTCGGTGTAGATCAGCGTGCCGTTCCGGATCTCGACCCCGGCGAGCGACACCTTGTCGGGGTCGAGGTCGCGCGAGGCCTCGCCGCGGAGCGTCCAGTCGATCCGGCCGGCGTCGTCGACCGCGACGCGGACCACGGGGTCCTCGAGCGTCATGGCGATGACGTTGATCTCGCCCTGGATCAGCGGCATGAGCTCGATGGTGACGGAGAAGCGCCGGACTTCCATCATCGGCGCGCCCTCGGTCTCGCCGACCGTGACGTCGGTGAAGGTGAGGGAAGGCGAGGGCAGGATGCTCGCGTCCGCTGTGCCGTTGACGTGCACCGGCTGGCCGAGGATGCGGGTCGCCTCCGCCTCGAAATTTGCCTTGTAGTCGTCCCAGTTGATGAACCACGGCATGATCAGCGCCGCGAACAGCGCGATGACCAGGAGGCCGCCAACGGTCAGGTAGAGCCGGTTCAGCGTTCCACTCCTCTGGCTCGCCCCGGTTCAGGCGACCGCGACGATCTTTCCCGGATTCATGATGTTGTCCGGGTCGATGGCGCGCTTGATCGACCGCATCACGTCGAGCCCCTTCCCGTGCTCGGTGACGAGGTATTTCATCTTGCCCTGGCCGACGCCGTGCTCGCCGGTGCAGGTGCCGTCCATGGCGATGGCGCGGAGGTTGAGCCGGCCGACGAAGGCCTCGGCCCGCTCGACCTCGTCGGCGTCCTCGATGTCGACCATCATGGTGACGTGGAAATTGCCGTCGCCGACATGGCCGACGATGGGGGCGACGAAGCCCTCGCGGGCGATGTCGGCCGCGGTCTCGCCGACGCATTCGGCGAGGCGGGAGATCGGCACGCAGACGTCGGTGGCCACCGCCTTCGCCCCGGGACGGAGCCCGACGCAGGCCCAGTAGACGTCGTGGCGGGCCTTCCACAGGCGGTTGCGGGCCTCCGGCGTCGTCTCCCAGATGAAGTCGCCGGCGCCGAACTCGGCGGCGATTGCGCCGAACTGCTCGGACTGCTCCTTCACCGAGGCATGGGTGCCGTGGAACTCGAGGAACAGCGTCGGCGTCTCCGGCAGGTCCAGCTTCGAATAGGCGTTGCAGGCCTTCACCTGGAGCGCGTCGAGGAGCTCGATCCGGGCGACGGGCACGCCGCTCTGGATGGTGAGGATGACGGCGTTGCAGGCCGCCTCGACGCTGGGGAAGGGGCAGACGCCGCCGGCGATCGCCTCGGGGATGCCGTAGAGCTTCACCGTGAGCTCGGTGATCACGCCGAGGGTGCCCTCCGAGCCGACCAGCAGGCGGGTGAGGTCGTATCCGGCCGAGGACTTCTTCGCCCGGCTGCCGGTCTTCACCACGCTGCCGTCAGGCATCACGGCGGTGAGGTTGAGGACGTTGTCGCGCATCGTGCCGTAGCGGACGGCGTTGGTGCCGGAGGCGCGGGTCGCGGCCATGCCGCCGAGCGAGGCCTCGGCGCCGGGGTCGATGGGGAAGAACAGCCCGGTGTCGCGGAGGTGCTCGTTGAGCGTCTGGCGCGTGACGCCCGGCTGGACGATGCAGTCGAGGTCCTCCTGGTGGACCTCGAGCACCCGGTTCATGCGCAGGAGGTCGATCGAGATGCCGCCGCCCGGCGCATTGGTGTGTCCCTCGAGCGAGGAGCCGACGCCGAAGGGAATCACCGGCACGCGGTGGGCCGCGCAGATCTTCACGACCTCGACCACGTCCTCGGTCGATTCGGCGAAGACCACCCCGTCCGGCGGCTGGTTGGCGAGCCAGGTGAGGGTATGGGCGTGCTGGCGGCGGACCGCCTCGGAGCGCACGAACCGGGGGCCGAAGCGCTCGGCAAGGAGCGGCAGCGCAGCCGCAAGGCCCGCCTCGTTGCGGGGCACGGGTTCGACCGCGACCTGAATGGTCATCCGACTTCTCGCACCTCCTCATCCGGCTGATGAGAAGCACCGTATCAAAATGGCGAATGTGAGCCAAAGAAATCATGGCCGCGCGACCGGGCCGGAAACGGCATGACCCCGGCCCCGGAGAGGGGTATGGGTCGTCGCCGGCAAAGGATTCCCCCGCCCATGGCCACGGCGATAAACCGCAGCATGACCGCCACCGAGTGGTCGCTGCTGCTCCTCCTCTGCCTCGTCTGGGGCGGTTCCTACTTCTACATCGGCCTCGCCGTGAGGTCGGTGCCGCCGTTCAGCATCGTGGCGTTCCGGGTGACGCTCGGCGCCGCGCTCCTCTACCTGATCGTGCGCTTCGCCGGGCACCGGATGCCGCGCGATGCCCGCACCTGGCGCGCCTTCTTCGTCATGGGTCTCACCAACAACGTCATCCCCTTCAGCCTGATCGCCTGGGCGCAGGGGCAGGTCGCGAGCGGCTTTGCCGCCATCCTCAATGCGACGACGCCGATCTTCGCGGTCCTGCTCGCCAACGTCATGACCACCGACGAGAAGATGACGCCGGGGCGGCTCGCCGGCGTCGTCATGGGCTTCCTCGGGGTCGCGGTGATGATCGGGCCCGACGCCTTCTCCGGCGCGACGGACGACCTACTCGCCGACCTCGCGCTTCTCGCGGCATCGGTGCTCTACGCCTTCTCCCCGATCTACGGGCGGCGCTTCTCGCGGGAGGGGATCGTGCCGATGGTCGCGGCGACCGGGCAGTTCGGCGCGGCGACGGTGATGATGGTGCCGCTCGCGCTCGTCTTCGACGCGCCGAGGCGGCTGCCGGATCCGGGGCCGGCGGTGTGGGCCGCGCTGATCGCGCTGGGCGCCGTCTCGACGGCCTTCGCCTACATCATCTACTACCGCCTTCTCGCCACCGCCGGCGCCGTCAACCTCATGCTGGTCACCTTCCTGGTGCCGGTCTCCGCGATCGTCCTCGGGGCGCTGTTCCTCGACGAGCGGCTGGTGCCGGTCGACTTCATCGGCATGGGTATCGTCGGCCTCGGGCTCGTGGCGATCGACGGCCGGCCATGGGCGTGGCTGCGCGGCCGGGCCGCGGCCGGGGCGTAGCGGCGCGCCGCCGCCCCGAGCGGGATTCCGCGGTGGCCCTCAGTACGGCCCGCGACAGACGTGCTGGTAGCCGTCGTAGCCGGTGAAGGTGTTGGTCGCCGGGTTGTAGGAGCGGTAGCGGTCGAGGCACCACTCGATGTGAGCCTCGGTCCAGCCCCGGTTGTAGACCGGCGGCGGCGGATAGGCCGGGGCGGGATAGTAGACCACCGGCGGCCGCGGCGGGGCGTAGTAGACCGGCGGCGGAGGCGGGGGCGGCGGCCGGTTGAGGAGGAGGCCGGCGCCGAGGCCGAGTGCGGCGCCCGCGGCGAGGCCGGCGCCGACGCCCTGCCAGTTGTTGTTATTGTTGTTGTTGTGATGGGGCGGCGGGACCTGCCGCCCGTTCCTGTACGACTTCCGCCAGTCGGCCGCCGAGGCCGTGGTGGCGGTCGCAAGGACCGGGGTGATCCCGACCATGGCGGCGAGCGCTGCCCCGACAATCCTGTTCATCTCTCACTCTCCCGATACGGTTACGCGGGGGGACCGGATGCGGCGGGCTGCCTTTTCTTGCCGTCCCTTGGGCGGGAAGATCGTCCCGGCCACCTGAATGGAAACTGAACAGGCCGGACGCCGCGCTTGACCCGGGGCGGACCCCGGTCCACTCAACGGGCGACGCACCCCGCTGCCGAGGCTCCATGTCCCGCCGCTACGCCATTCTCGACGTGTTCACCAGCCGTCCGCTCGCGGGCAATCCCCTTGCCGTCGTGCTCGACGCCCAAGGCCTCGACGCTGCCGGGATGCAGGCGCTCGCGGCCGAGTTCAACCTGTCGGAGACGGTGTTCGTCCTGCCGCCGGAGAACGACGTGCACAGCGCGGCGCTGCGCATCTTCACGCCGGCGCGGGAGCTGCCGTTCGCAGGCCACCCCACGATCGGCACCGCGGTGCTCCTCGGGCTCGAGCGGGCCGCTGCCGGCGGGGGAAACGACGAGATGGTGCTCGTCGTCGAGGAACGGGTGGGGCCGGTCCGCTGCGGGGTGAGCCTCCGCGGCGAGGCTTCCGGCCATGCCACCTTCGACCTGCCGCGCCTCCCCGCGGCCGGCGCGCCGCCGCCGGAGCGGGAGGCGCTCGCCGCCGCGCTGACCCTCGTGCCCGGCGAGATCGGCTTCGAGAACCACCAGCCGAGCGTCTACGACGCGGGGCTCGCCTTCACCCTCGTCCCGGTGCGCGACCTCGAGGTCATCGCCAAGGCCAAGGTCAACCCCGCCGCCTGGCGCGCGGGCTTCGGCGAGGGCGCCGCCTATCTCTATTGCCGCGAGACGGCCGAGACGGGGCATGGCTTCCACGCCCGGATGTTCGCGCCCGAACTCGGCATCGTCGAGGACCCGGCGACCGGCAATGCCGCCGCCGCGCTCGCCGGCGCCATCGCCCGCTTCGACCAGCCGCCGGGCGGCAGCCACCGCTACGTCATCGAGCAGGGCTTCGAGATGGGGCGCCCGAGCCTGATCGGGCTCGAGATCGACATGGACGGCGGGATCGTGGTCGAGGGCCGGCTCAGCGGCGAGGCCGTCGTCGTCGCCCGCGGGACGCTCGAGGCCTGAGCGGCGCAGTTTCGACTCATGCTAGGCTGGGCGCCGCTCATGAAAAAAAGAGACGGGACCCTGGCCAATGAACGCATTCCTTCTGTTCCTGCACTTCGTCGGGCTGATGATCGGCGCCGCCGGCGGCATTGCGAGCAGCATCCTCATGCGCCGCGCGCTGACCATGCCGCCCGAGCAGGCGACGACGGTGCGGAGCCTCGGGCCGATGCTCGCCCACCTCGCCGGCGCGGGGCTGGTCCTCATGTGGATCACCGGCCTCACCATGGTGTGGAGCAAGTGGGGTGGCCTCGGCAGCCTGCCGACGCTCTTCTGGGTCAAGTTCCTGTTCGTCGTGATCCTCACCCTCTCGACCGGGGCGATCGACATGACCTATGCCCGGATCCGCCGCACCGGGAACCAGGCGCTCGTCGCGCGGCTCGCCGTGCTCGGGCCGGTCTCGGGAATTGCCGCGACGCTCGCGGTTCTCTTCGCCGCCTTCACGTTCAAGTAGGGGGACGCCGCCGCCGTGCGACCGAGGGGTGGCGCACGAAATGCTTGCCTTCGGGGGTGGGAACTGGCTAGAACGCTGACAGTTCGCTGGCCGGGCGGGCGTGCCTTCGCCCGGCGTCTGGTACATGGGGCCGAGATGATCGCTTGCGATCACGATATCCTGGCGACGCCGGCTTTTGCCGGCCACGACCGGATTCTGCCCGGCCCGGCGCTCCTTCTTCGTCCGAACCTCGCGCTTAGACGCCCCTGAGCGTCGGCTGCCCGGTGACGGGCGGGCACTCAGGGGAGGCGAAGCGAGACCTGAACCGGACATTGCCCGGCTGGACGGCGGGCCAGCATTCGAGAAGGAAGACCCCCATGAGCACCGAAACCCAGGCGCACGCCGGCAAGGACCGGGTCGTGATCTTCGACACCACGCTGCGCGACGGCGAGCAGTCGCCCGGCGCGTCTATGACGCTGGAGCAGAAGCTCCAGGTCGCCGAGCTGCTCGATGAGATGGGCGTCGACATCATCGAGGCCGGCTTCCCGATCGCCTCCAACGGCGACTTCGAGGCGGTGTCCGAGATCGCCAAGCGGGTGAAGCGGGCGGTGGTCTGCGGGCTCGCGCGGGCCAGCAGCAACGACATCGACCGGGCCGCCGAGGCGCTCCAGCATGCCGAGCGCCGGCGCATCCACACCTTCATCGGCACCTCGCCGCTCCACCGCGAGTTCCAGCTCCAGCTCGACAAGGACCAGGTCCACGAGCGGGTGGTGAGCTCGGTGACGCGGGCCCGCAACTATACCGACGACGTCGAGTGGTCGCCGATGGACGCGACCCGCACCGAGCACGACTTCCTGTGCCGGGTCGTGGAGACCGCCATCAAGTGCGGCGCGACGACGATCAACATTCCCGACACCGTCGGCTACGCCACGCCCGAGGAATTCCGCGAACTGATCCGGATGCTGGTCGAGCGCGTGCCGAACGCCGACAAGGTGGTGTTCTCGACCCACTGCCACGACGACCTGGGAATGGCGGTGGCCAACTCGCTGGGCGGCGTGATCGGCGGGGCGCGCCAGATCGAATGCACCATCAACGGCCTCGGCGAGCGTGCCGGCAACGCAGCGCTCGAGGAGGTTGTGATGGCGATCAGGACCCGCGGCGACATCCTGCCGTTCTATACCGAGATCGACACCTCGCTCCTGATGCGCGCTTCCAAGCTGGTCGCGGCCGTCTCCGCCTTCCCGGTGCAGTACAACAAGGCGATCGTCGGCAAGAACGCCTTCGCCCACGAGTCCGGCATCCACCAGGACGGCGTGCTGAAGAACGCCCAGACCTACGAGATCATGCGCCCCGAGGACGTCGGGGTGAAGTCGACCTCGCTGGTGATGGGCAAGCATTCGGGCCGCCATGCCTTCCGCGAGAAGCTGGTCTCGCTGGGCTTCGACCTCGGCGACAACGCCTTCGAGGACGCCTTCAAGCGCTTCAAGGACCTGGCCGACCGCAAGAAGCACGTCTTCGACGAGGACATCGCTGCGCTGGTCGAGGACGAGATGGCGCAGGCCAACGAGTCGATCCGGCTCGAGGCGCTGACCGTGATCGCCGGCACCGGCGGGCCGCAGAAGGCGATCGTCACCCTCGACGTCGACGGCATCCACCAGACCCGCGAGGCGACCGGCGACGGCTCGGTCGACGCCATGTTCAAGGCGATCCGCTCGATCGTGCCGCACGAGGCCGAGCTGCAGCTCTACCAGGTCGGCGCGGTCACCGAGGAATCGGACGCCCAGGCGGAAGTATCGGTGCGGCTCGGCGAGGGCGACAAGATCGCCACCGGCCGCGGCGCCGATACCGACACCATGGTCGCCTCGGCCAAGGCCTACGTCTCGGCGCTCAACAAGCTCGTCACCCGGCGGGCGAAGTCGAAGCCGGAGGCGCTCAAGGCCGGCTGACCTGCCTCCGGGCGCGACGCACCGACGGCTTGGACGGCTGGTGGCGGCGGGGGCTCTCCCCGCCGTTTCCGTCTTCGAAGCGGGGCCCTCGAGGGCTTGCCCGCCGCCGGCATCCGGCATAACCGGTACGGGCCTCATCCCTCATTTCCGTCGTGTCGTCCTTCGGCCGCGGGCGACCAGGGCACGACCGATGAACGCCACGACCATCGAGCTCTCCGGCCTCGTCACGTTCACGACCGCGATCCTCGTCTATTTCGTCGGCGTGGGCTGAGCCGGGCGGTGCCGCCGCTGTCGCGCCTCAACATCCCCGAGGCCGTGACCGGCGGAATGATCGCCGCCGTGGTGACGCTCGTGATGTTCGTGCATTTCGGCACGGCGGTGGCCTTCGATCTCGAGGCCCGCGACCTTCTCCTCCTCTATTTCTTCAGCGGCATCGGGCTCAATGCGCGCCTCTCCGACCTCGTGGCCGGCGGCAAGCCGCTCATCGTCCTGATCGTGCTCACCGTCGCCTACCTGGTCATCCAGAACGTCATAGCGCTCGGCTCCGTGGCGGCGCTCGGCCTGCCGGAGGGGCTCGGTCCGATGCTCGGCTCGGTGTCGCTGGTGGGCGGCCACGGCACGACCATCGCCTGGGCGCCGGCCGTCGCCGCGCGCTTCGGCTTCCCCGGCGCGATGGAGGTCGGCATCGCCGCCGCGACCCTCGGCCTCGTCGTCGCGAGCCTCATGGGCGGCCCGATCGCCGGCGTCCTGATCCGGCGCTACCGGCTCGAGGGGCCGAAGCGGACCGACCCCGTGGTGGGGCTCGGCGAGAACGTGCGAGGCCCGGATGCCGGCCAGATCAGCTACACGAGCATCCTCGCGACTCTGCTAGTGCTCAACGTCGCCATCATGATGGGGATCGCGCTCGAGGAGCTGCTCGAGGAGGCGGCGGTGAAGCTGCCGCTCTTCGTGCTCTGCCTCCTCTCGGCGATCGTGATCACCAACACGGTGCCGCGGCTCGTCCCGCGCATGCCGTGGCCGACCCGCAGCAAGGCGCTGGCGCTGGTGTCGGACCTCTCGCTCAACGTGTTCCTCGCGATGTCGCTGATGAGCATGCAGCTCTGGACCCTCGGGGGTCTCGGCGGCGCCCTCGTCGTCGTCCTCGCGCTCCAGGCCGTCGGCGCGGCGGCCTACATCCTCTTCGTGGTGTTCCCGGCGATGGGGCGGGACTACCGGGCGGCGGTGCTCGCCTCCGGGTTCACCGGAATCAGCCTCGGGGCGACGCCCACGGCGATCGCCAACATGACCGCGGTCACCAAGCTCCACGGCCCGGCGCCGACCGCCTTCATCATCCTGCCGCTGGTGTCGGCGTTCTTCATCGACATCGTCAACGCGCTCGCCATCGGCTTCATGGTGCGCTGACCGCGAGGGGCCAGGGCGCGATCAGGCGGGCAGCATCGCGGAGCCGGCCGCCTGACGGCGGGCGAGCTCGAGGGCGTCGGCAAACGGCTTCGGAACCCCGAGATAGTAGCCCTGCGCCTCGGTGCATCCCGCGTGCCGGGCGGCCTCGAACTGCGCCGCGGTCTCGATGCCCTCGGCCGTGGTGGACTTGCCGAGACGGAGCGCCAGCGCCGCGATCGCCTCCACGATGGCGGTGCTGTCGGCCCGCCGCGTCATGTCCTGGACGAACGAGCGGTCGATCTTGACCTTGTCGAGCGGGAAGCGGTGGAGGTGGCTGAGGCTCGAGAAGCCGGTGCCGAAGTCGTCCAGGACGATCCGCGCGCCGGCGGCGCGCAGGAGGTGGAGGGCGTTGAGGTTGCGCTGGTCGTCGGCGAACAGCGCCGTCTCGGTGATCTCGAGCTCGAGCCGGCCGGGCGCGATGTGGTGCCCGGCGATCGCCTGCCGGACGGAGCCCACGATGTCGCCCAGCGCGAACTCGACGGGGGAGAGGTTCACCGCCACCTTGAGTTCCCCGGGCAGCCGGTCGAGGTCGTTGCAGGCCTGGCGCAGCACCCAGCTGCCGATGTCGACGATGAGCCCGGTATCCTCCGCGAGCGGCACGAAGGTCTCGGGGGGCACCGACCCGCGCTTGGGGTGATGCCACCGCAGCAGCGCCTCGAAGCCGCTCAGGCGGCCCGTCGCGAGGCCGTAGATGGGCTGGT
>Ga0182738_1000600_pt1 | contig 48599 bp, 39 predicted proteins | sample eDN5th30CBELigMG_FD_128876 | JGI IMG/M metagenome (GOLD analysis project Ga0182738, IMG submission 128876) | Enriched Miracle-Growth compost microbial communities from Emeryville, California, USA - eDNA 5th pass 30_C BE-Lig MG (version 2)... ... | reverse complement strand
GTTGGGGCACGGAGGGATTGCTTATATCGCAGAAGTCCTGGGGTGTTCGACCCGCACGATCAGTCGCGGCATCGAGGAACTCGATCGGTTGCCCGAGGAGGACATGCCCGGTCGGATTCGTCGTCCCGGAGCTGGACGACCTAAAAAATCAGCCTTGGCTCGAACGTGGAAGAGAATCTGAAGTCACAACTGGAAGTGAGAATCGCCGGCGACCCCGATGACGAAGAGATCGTCTTCACCGACAGGACGCCGGTGCAACTGGAAGAACAGATGCAGGCATCTCAAACGCCTGTGTCCGATGACACGATTCGCCAGTGGCTCAAACAGCAGAAGATTCGTCTCCGGAAAATTCAGAAGACCAAAGCGGGCGGATCAACGCCGGACCGTGACGCTCAGTTTCGAAACATTGCCGATCTGATCGACACCTACAAAGTCGCTGGCGACCCGGTTTTTTCCGTGGATACGAAGGCGAAAGAGTTCCTCGGTCAGCTGTTTCGCAAAGGCCGTAGTTGGTGCTCGCAAGCCCCTGTGGCCTTCGATCACGACTTCCCTTCGTGGGCTGAGGGCGTACTGATTCCGCACGGAATTTATGATCTTGCGAGGAACCGGGGTCACCTGTTCGACACGCTGGAACGAGCCGTCCAACTGATGCGAAACGCGACCACCAAGACCGGCCTGCGCACCACCGTCAACGTGATGCGGAAGGTGTATGAAATCGGCCGCACCGCCACCAAAGAGATGAAACAGTTCCTGGCAGACGTCGTCCAATACGAACACCTCCTGCCCAAATGGAACGACTCCCTCATCCCGCAAATACGACAGTAATACTTAGGCCGTGCCTAACTTGCTCTATTCGCTGCGCTACTGATCCTGTCACCCCCTGGTCTTGCCTGTCACCCCCTGGGCTTGCCTGCCATCCCGTGGCTTATCGCGCCGGTTTGGCGTTGGGCGCGGGGATGGAATTGGGGATGTCCGGAAAATAGCGATCGGAAGCGGGAGCACCTTCAAGAAAAGGGACGGATTGAGAAGCTCCTTCGGACGTCCATGGTGAAACCGTCATTTGTGTGACATAGACGTCCCGGGTCAGTTCAGAGGCCCGAAAGGTTGATGTCCCCGTAGTCAGAACCACTTCTTTAAAGAGCAGCTGGTTGTTCTGCAGCGTCACTTCCTTCCCCACAATCTGCGAATTCTGTGAAGTGACGACGGATTGACCGGTTGTCGTAAAGGAATAGCTGATATTCCCGTTTTCATCCGCGGTGACTTTGGCAGACAGGTCATTGCAGTCAATAATCAGGATGCCGGGTGTTCCCTCGGCAGTTTTTCGTGTCGTTGGATCGACATTTTTCTCCTTCTGCTGAACCGTTGAGAGTTCTCGCGTCTGGAGTGTGATGCGAATCCTGGGTTGCGTGGCAGAATCGCCGGGAGTTCCAGTAGAAGGTTTCGCGGAAGAGACATTGCCGCTATTTCCGGGCGCCGTCTGAGCTTGAAGTCGACCCGTTGAGACGATCCCTGGATAAAGCACCAGGGCTGTCAGCAGGAGAATTCGATTCGCATTTTGCATGTGAGAACTCCGCATCAATTTCATCTCTTTGGAAGGAGTGGGAGGCAAGCAGTAACTCGTTCTGCCCCCTCTTTAATCGATACAAGGGAAAAGAGGAGAGAGGAAAGGAAATAGTGCCCTGCCAGGGCTTGGATTTGGGGCGCGTCATCACGAAACGTTCTCCGTTGTCGGACTTTGCGTTCAGACGAACCCCAATTTTTACAGTCGACGAGGCACTCAGTCGTAACACGGCACTATTTTGATTGAATGGAAATTTTCAGCCGCTTCAAGTGGTTTGTCATCTGGGTCTCCACAGATCCGGGATATTCCAGAAAACCAGGTTTCAGACTGGTTCCTTCGGCAGTCATGGGCAACCGGTTGAAGTGTTGTTCGCGAACATTACTGAGTTGATACAGGCCATTGCCAGCCGAGATCAATTCGTCACCCTGCCAGGGGAGAGCTAATTCGATTTGTCCGAGTTGATGGCGATTTTTGGATTGTGCTGTCGCGTTTTCTTTTGTGCTGATGCTCCAGACAACTCCCAGTTCATCAATCTGCAGTGCGTCTCCGGATTCCAGAACGGGGATCGTGATTTCCGGAAGCAAAGTGAAATACTGGCCTCCCGGTTTCATGGCCAGTTTTCGATCCGGACTCACGGTCAAGCCGCCATAGCGGGTGAAGAAACGATTTCCCTCAGCATTGCTCACGACAAAGAACCCCGGACCCAGAATGGCCAGATCCAGTGGAAAGCTGGTCCGGACATGCCGAATCGCAGTAAAGTCCTCCCGTGCGATCAGTGAGAGCTCTCCCATGGGGCGCTCCGTGAACATGGGGACCTGTGGAATGTATCCAGCTGTTTCCTGCATGAACTGGTTGCGTTGCAGGATCTCTTCCGCCTGCGCGATCAAGGCTTCCCAGTCCTGCCGGGAATTGTCCTGTGGTTCGTCTTTAGACGGAGTTTGAGCAACATCCGGAAACGGATTGTCAGGATTTTCCGCGACGAAGCCATCAGGAAGCACTCCCACCGGGGCTTCCGGAATGGGACCTCCCAGGAGTTTCCACATCTTCAGAATGCCCGCAACATCTTCTTTGTTGACATCTTTCAGTGCATCAAACCAGACTCGCCGTTTGTCTTCCGGCAGATGGTCCAGTTCAATATCGATAATCCCGCGAATGGTTCGCTGATCACGTTCCGTATTCTGGCTCAACGGGGCTGCATCGTTGACTTGAAGTTGTCCCGGTTCACTTTTCGGAGAGACGGGCTGATCCGGTTGGTCTCGAATCAATAATTGATTAGTAGCCCGCCTGAAAGGGCCGTGTGACGCTTCCACAGCCAGGGCATTTTGTAATGGGGGCGGTTCCTGCAACGGATCATCACTCTCCAGCCCCGGAAAATACGGGTCGCCAGTCTCCGGCTTGGAAACAGGCCGATCAGGTGAAAAGGCTGGTGGCAAAGGGACGAAAGGGTTACCAGTCTGCCGGTCGGCAATGGCGACATCATGATGACCAGGACGAAGAAAATGACTCAATAGCAAACCGGCTCCCAGCCCCAGGATGAGACCGGAGAGAAATAACCCCCGTTGAGAATTCATGACAGCCTCCATGCAATCGCACAGTCGTGCCCTGTCAGGGCTGGGTTTGGGGGTGCGTCATCGTGAAACGTCCTCCGTTGTCGGACTTTGTGTTGAGACTTACCCGAGTTTTTAAAATTGACAAAGCAGTGGTGCCAAAATTGACAGGCCGTTGAAGCGAGGAGCCGGGGGATCAGAAGTCAGAAAACGGCGTCATTTTCTGTATTTTTACTGTTCGCTGGCCTCTGATCCCTCCTTTTCACCCGATCGGACTTGCACGGCTGTCACGCGAGTAAAGATTCGCTTTCAACATGTTGCTTCTTCAATATGCCTTTTTCGGCATCCACTCCGACTGCGGAATCCCGCACACAAGATGTACGAAGTTCCCCATGTTGTGAATATTGCCTTCGGCCTCGAACCGTATGCTTTTCCAGCAATCAAGGCAAGATGAGTCGTCATCTCGCATGACATGAGGGGTGGATTCCTCACTTTGTGGTTGGCTTTGGATTTACGATGGATTGAGGGCTGTGAAATCGTTGGGGCTTCCGGAGCTTGGATAGGAATGGGAGGAATGGGTCATGGATAATCAGCGTCGAAAGCGGATTCAGGAGATAACCCGGCAGCTGGTGGCGGAAGAAAAAGTCACGTTTCGAAAGGCACGGACTCTGTTGGATCTGGAAAATCTCACCGTCGAGATCGGGGAATGAACTGGTTCGGCAGCTTGCCAGCACGGACCTTGCTGAGCGATCAGAAGAAACCAGTCGAGAAGCCGAACAGGCCTGTCTGGACTGTGGGCGAATGATGTCCTGTCGAACCTGGGAAGTTCCTTATAGGCCAGTAAGGCTTTGCAGATGCTGACAGAGCGTGGACCTGTCGGCCAGAGTGCATTACTTCCGTTTCGTCCTGGCAGAGGGATTGCTGATTTTGAGCATAGAATGAAGGAATGGACTGGCAGGGCCAGAAGTTTTCAAGGGACGAGGCGTATCATGAAAGCACATTGTTTGGAGATGCGGAAAAGAGTTATTGAATTGACCAACCAAGGAAAGTATTCACAGGAGCACATTGCCGAAATCTGAGGGACCAGTTCCCGCTGGATTCGTCGCGTCCTGCGGCGTTGGCGAGAAACCAACTCGGCGGACCTTCTGCCGCATGCCAGGGGACCACCCCCGAAGATCACTCCTCGAGTTCAAGAGCAGCTCAGGCAGTTCCTTTCTGAGCATTCGGATGCCACGCGGGAAGAGACCCGTCAGGGCTGCGGGCTCTCGGTTACCTTGTCGGGCGATCTGCAAGGCCTTGCAATGGCTGGATCAGTCCAGGAAGAAGCAGGTCACGCATGCCACGGAACAGGAGCGTCCGGACGTACAGGCCAAGTGTCGTGCATGGAAGCGTCAAGAAAGCCGATTGAACGCAAAACAGCTGGCTTTCGTTGATGAAGCAGGCATCAGTACGCAAATGCGGCAGGCCGGAGCAACTTTAATCTGCAACAGGAAAGTAATCGACGCGGACAGGAAGCAAGCCGGGATCATGAGGAGGAAGAATAATTGGAGAGGCTGCACTTTCTTTGTTTTCCGGGACCGGTTCTTTCACGGGCATTTTTGCCGGCTCTTTCCTGGGTGGCAGGAACTCGTCCTCGGAAGGAGGTTTGGGAGCCGGTTCCTTGGGGGACTCGCCCGGTAACAGTTTCCGCGGTTCGGCTGGCGGAAGTTGCTGTAATGGAGCCTGAGCGGGGGGCGGCATATAAGCTGGTGGAGCAGCAGCGGGCAACTGGTTCTGATGGCTCGGAATGTCGTGGTCATTCGAATCAGGTGTTCCATACTGGACGCAGGTTTCAGCACACCCAACTGATTTCCCAGAATGTGTTCCAGCCTGATGGCATCCCAGCAGCAATCCAGAACCGATTAGCAAACCAGACATCGATTGTGCAAATTTGTTCATGATGATCATCCTGATCGGTTCGCCTGAAGCCGCAATAAGAGCGCATTCATCCCGCATCGACCGTGTTCTGCCATGCGGCAAGTCGGCTTTCATCAGTCGAAATGATTTCACCGCGGGCACTGACGAGAGCAACTTGTGCTGGGGAATCGTCCGTAACGATTTTTATGATCGGACTGATTCAGGTGATGAAATCAGTTGAATGACCTCTTCACCCGATTGAGGCAGCTATTCTTAATTGCAGTTTGCCAGGGCTACCCCATTTGACAGGCGGCTCTGCTCGTCGCTTCAGACTCCCATGGCTTTCGCCTCAGACAAACCGGGCAGTTCTGGAGGGCGAAACTCCTGTCGAGCCGAACCTCTTCTTCTTCTTCCAGAATATTGATCATTTCACATTCCCAAGACCGGAAAATCTCGGTTTTGAGTGAATTTCAACAGGCTGCTGAGCAGCATCTTCAGCAAAAGTCCCCTGAGAAAACACCTTCAGAGAAGATGATTCGATCGCTACGGATGAAGTCGTGCCGTGTCAGGGCCTGGTTTTGTCAGGGCCTGGTTTTGGGATACGTCATCGCGAAACGTCCTCCGTTGTCGGACTTTGCGTTTAGGCAAACCCCGATTTTTAGAGTTGACAAGGCAGTCGACATCCATTTCTGTAAACTGTGCGGAGAAAGAGTTTGCTGCGGGATTTCGGGGCCTCCCGAATAAAGTTCCTGGGGCCTGTTCAAAAATTGGCTCTTCAAGTTGACGACTGAAGATCGTCTGCCTAAACTCCAGATCTCAGAGACATTTGAGGGGCGGTAGCTCAATCGGTTAGAGTGCCGGACTGTCGATCCGGAGGTTGCGGGTTCAAGTCCCGTTCGCCTCGCTTTATTATAAGCGATCAATGTAGTGCCCTGTCTGGGCTTGGTTTGGGATACGTCATCGCGAATGTCCTTTGTTGTCGGACTTTGCGTTGAGGCAAAGCCCGATTTTTAGAGTGGACGAGGCGGTAGCCACTTCTTTTTTGTGATACGTTCTTTGCGGTGAGCCTGAGAGGCAGGGCTCTGTCAGCAGGGAAGATGTTGTATGAGTATCGCGATCGGCGAGAGCCGTACCTATTCAATCTGAGTCTATTCATCAAGGGAGTTGGACCATCTGTCCAGCTCCCCTTCTGCTTTGATGACCTCTCGCTTGCACCTGACCTCGTTGACTCTGGATTCAAGGAACGGCAAATTGAGGGCGAATTCACCCAGACACGTTTCAGGATTCAAAACGGAATTCCGGACAGAGAGACGTCTATTATGAAATGCGCATACATCAACCAGCCCGGACCACCGGAACAACTGATCTATGGAGAGCAACCGACACCCGAGATTCTGCCGACGCAGGTGCTGGTGAAAATTGGTGCGGCGGCGATCAATCCCATCGATACCTACATCCGCAATGGAACCATTCCCATGCCGGTGGAGTTTCCGTTTATTCCCGGTTGTGATCTGGCGGGGACCGTGGAAAAAACAGGGAGTGCTGTCACGCGCTTTCGCGTGGGAGATCGAGTTTGGGGAAGCAATCAAGGGCTGTTCAAACGGCAGGGGACGCTGGCGGAATATGCAGCCGTGGACGAAGAATGGCTGTATCTCACACCTGCTAAAATGACCGACGTGCAGGCTGCTGCCGGAGCGTTGACCGGCATCACTGCTCAACTCGGATTGTTTCAACAGGCACACTTGAAGACGGGAGAATATGTCTTTGTGAACGGCGGGGCGGGCGGAGTGGGCTCGATGGTGGTGCAGTTCGTCAAGGCGGCTGGAGCACATGTCATTGCGACTGCAGGCAGCACGGAAAAACGCGATTTATGTCTGGAACTGGGGGCGGAGACCGTACTGGATTACAAATCGCCACAACTGGATGACCAGATTATCGCGGCCGTGGCCGATCATGGCGGACTGGATCTGTGGTGGGAAACACAACGCGAGCCCAACCTGAACCGTTCGATCGGAATGATGAAGAAACGCGGTCGGATCATTGTGATGGCGGGACGCGAAGCAGAATTGACATTCAAGCTGGGACCGTTTTACACGAACGACCTGAAGATCCTGGGGTTTGCGATGTTCAATGCCACGCCCTATGAACAGCGGGTCTGTGCGGATCGAATGAACGAATGGTTTGCTGCAGGCCAGTGGAAGCCGCTGATTGGACAGCAATTTCCGCTCAGCCAGGCGGCAGCAGCGCATCGCCTGCAGGAAGAAAATACGCTGCACGGAGCGGGATCTCTCACCGGGAAAATCGTGGTTGTCCCGGATTAGAACAAGTTGCTCCGGCCTGGGCTCGCACAGCGCACGTTTCTATTCTGAAAGTCGACTCGCCGCGGGACGAGCGCGATCTAAAATAGATTGCCCCGACAACATCCGCGGTGTCGGCGTTTCAATTGATGAAATACTGATGATGAAATACTGAATGCCGCGAGGCAGGACGTGGACAAGACACGGGCATGCACTTGAAGGCACGACACCATTTCAACTGGATCTGAACACGCAATGAATGTTCCTGAATTCATGAAGTCCAAGTCGCAAGGCCGCAAATTGTCCGTGCTGACAGCGTATGATTGTCTCTGGGCGTCGATGCTGGATGAAGCAGGCGTGGATGCGCTACTGGTTGGAGATTCCATGGGGATGGTGTTCCAGGGGCATCAAAGCACCTTGCCGGTCACGCTGGAGCAGATGATCTATCATGGAGAAATTGTGACTCGGGCCGCGAAGCAGGCGCTGGTGATTGTGGACCTGCCGTTCATGTCATATCAAGTCAGTCCACGGCAGGCAGTTCGCAATGGGGGGCGTGTGCTGAAGGAAACCGGAGCCGCCGCCGTCAAACTGGAAGGGGGAGTGCATCAGGCCAAAACCATCGAACGTCTGGCTGCCTGCGATATCCCCGTCATGGGACATATTGGCATGCAACCGCAATCGGTTCGCAAACTGGGGAAAATGTCGGCGATTCAAAGAGATGAAAAGCAACTTCTGGCCGACGCCGTGGCGGTAGAAAGAGCGGGGGCGTTTGGGATTGTGCTGGAACTGATTCCAGCCGACATTGCCTTACGCATTACGGAAACGCTTTCAATTCCCACGATTGGCATTGGAGCAGGACCACATTGTGACGGGCAGGTGCTGGTGACGCCGGACATGTTTGGCATGACCGGTTTCAAACCGAAGTTCATGAAGCAGTTTGCCGAACTTCGCAGCCAGATTGTCCAGGCGACTCAGACCTATATTCACGAAGTTCAGACATCCGCGTTCCCCACCTCGCGGCACAGTCATTGAGCACATCCACCATGTGTGAATCGTGTTTCAGCAAGAGCCCACTTTCTCGACGTGCTCCGGAAAGTGTGTCAGCCGTTTTTTTACAGGAGTGGTCATCATGGCCCAGGCCATTGCGAACCCCGAAGAGTTAAGAGCATTCGGCATGAAGCTGAAGCAGTTTAATAACACGCTGTCCGATCAGGCAGCGATGCTCGTCACGCAGTTGGAAACCTTGAGTGCCACCTGGCGTGATCAGGAGAATCTGAAGTTCACGGAAGAATTCAAAGAACACCTGCGTCTGCTCGCACAGTTTGTGGAGGCGAACAACCGCCATATCCCTTATCTCCTGCGAAAAGCAGAACGGCTCGAAGAATATCTGCAGCAACGCTGATGCGGCGGCAGTTCGTCTAATCGAGAGCAACCTGCTCTCAATTGATGATGCAGCGGTCCGGGAAAATGCAGAGATTTTTCTGTGTTCAGGTTGCGTGGCCCCAATTCGTTTCTGGTGAAGGGAACAGATTCTGGCCGCGCATTTGACGCGGGCTCGGCCAGTGCGTTACCCTGCGGAGATGAGTTCACTTTCAATGCCATCTGGCATGATTCTTCGTGTTGATTCATTCCTGGATTGAAGGATGAAAAAGATGTTGCGAGCACGGCCATGTCCGTGCGGGCAATGATCAGACATCCTTCAAAACAAGATGATCAGACCACTCGTTACATCGTGACTGGATTTTCGAATGCCCTCGGGAAAGACTCCCAAACCGGCTGCCGGACAGACTGTTCAAGTGCGACCTGGCGTGAACATGCCGGAATTCGATGGCCTGCCCATTGGTGGATGGAAAGGGACCGTCATGGAAACGTCCGGGACCGGTGCCAAGATGAAAGTGATTCTTGAATGGGATCAGGAAACGGCCGCCAGGATTCCCGAGAGTTATCAGGCTCACTGTGAATCTCAGGGGCTGCTCTTCACGATGGCTTGCCTGTCCGCCAGCGAAATTCAGGTTTCGATTTAGAGACAGAGCTTAGGGACAGGACAAGTTGTTCTGGCCTGGGCCCGCACAACGTGCGTTTCGACTGGCGACACGCAACTCGCCAAGTGGCGGAACACGGTCTATGCGGGAGGGAGTAATGCGCTCCAGTCCAGAAATAACTTCCCGGTTTCCCGCGAGATTTGAAAAAGTGGATCGTGGAAAGGGAAATTCTTCGCAGCTGGTAGATTGAGACCCAGCATCAAATTTCCATTGTGGGATGCAGGATTCAATTCGAGATTCGCTACCGCATTGCTGATCGTTTGGATAGGATCAATTTGCAGGCCCGGTACAGGTTCAGGCACAACTTGTTCTCAATACCTTGAGGGCCTGGTTTTCTACTTATCATCATCACGTCTCCGAGGAAGAAACGAGATTCCCCGGACAGAGTTGGACCAGCGTTCAAAGCCTCGGCACAGCGGCCCGGTTTCCCTGCTGCAAATCTGAAGCAGGAATCTGGAACTTCGCCGACAGGTGATGAAACCGGACCGGAGAATATCGAATGCCGCTGGAGAGTATCAGCCGCGCCTGTTTCAAATTGATCCACGGAAAAAACCTTGTCTACAACCAGTGCTGGGAAGACCCCCGCCTGGACCGGGTGGCCTTGGAATTTTCTCCCCAGGATGAAGTACTGGTGATCACTTCGGCAGGGTGCAATGCACTGGATTATGCACTGGCAGGAGTCAATCATGTTTACGCGGTGGACATGAATTTTCGCCAGAACGCATTGCTGGAACTCAAAAAAGCAGCCATTGCCGAACTCCCTTACGAAACATTTTTCTCGCTGTTTGGCAAAGGCCGACTGGCAGAATGGGGAACTCTCTATCCCGAAAAACTGCGTCCCCGACTGTCGTTGCCCGCCCAGCAATTCTGGGACAAGAACGGCAAGTTTTTTAAAGGTGCCGGGCGGCGGAACAGCTTTTATTTTCGCGGAACATCCGGACTCTTTGCCTGGATGGTGAACGGTTACATCAACCGTGTGGCCAAGATTCGAGAGGCCATCAACGAAATTCTCAATGCCCGGTCTGTGGAAGAACAACGGGAGATCTTCAAGCGGGCGCGCCTGCATGAATCTCTGTTCCGCCCCATGGTGCAATGGCTGCTGCGACGCGATACCACTATGGCCTTGCTGGGCGTGCCACGCAGCCAGCGGAAACAGCTCGATCGTGACTATCCGGGCGGGATTGCCCAGTTCATTGTCGATCGCATCGAAACCGTATTTACGAAACTGCCGCTGGCGGATAACTATTTCTGGCGAGTCTACCTGACCGGTGAATACACTCCCGACTGTTGCCCGGAATACCTCAAACAGGAGAATTTCGACCGGCTGAGAAACGGCGTGGCGGATCGGGTCACCACGCACACGGATTCTGTGCTGGGGTTTCTGGAAGGGCACCCCGGGAAAATCTCACGATTCATTCTGCTGGATCATATGGACTGGTTGTACAGCAACTATCGGGAAATTCTGGCTGCGGAATGGCAGGGAATTGTCGATCGTGCCGCTCCAGACACGAAGTTGATCTGGCGCAGTGCCGGGTTGTCTGTGGATTTTGTGGACTCCATCGAAGTGACAGTCAACAATCAGAAAAAAACGATGAAAGAGTTGCTGCATTACCACCCGGAACTTTCGGCCAAACTCCATCCAATTGACCGGGTCAACACCTATGGCAGTTTCTACATCGCAGATCTGAAAGTCGTTAACAGTTAGAGCAAGTTGCTCTGGCCTGGTGCCCTGTCAGGGCTTGGATTTGGGGTGCGTCATCGCGAAACGTCCTCCGTTGTCGGACTTTGCGTTTAGACCAACCCCAATTTTTAGAGTAGACGATGCACTAGGCTCGCACAGCGCGCGTTTAGGCTGATGAACAGCAACTCGCCGCGTGGCGGAACGGGGTGAATGCGTTCTAAAGCCCTGTCAGGGCTTGGTTTCAGGGTACGTCACGCGAAACGTCCTCCGTTGTGGGACTTTGCGTTAAGACCTGTCCGAATTTTTAAAGTTGACAAAGCACGAGTAACAGGCAGTTGGCAGGACATCTTGCGAGAATGGGGTTCAATGTGGCGGTCGTGAACGATCTGAAAACCTTGTGGCATCTGGTCGCCCGACGAGCCCGGGGAACAACTCATCAGGAACGTCTGGAAAGTTTCTATTCCGGTCAGGCCAATGGTTATGATGACTTTCGCCGCAGGATGTTGCACAGCCGGCAGGAGATGATTCAAGCCATCCCGGTTCCAGCTGGAGGAATCTGGGTGGATCTGGGAGCCGGCACGGGTGAAAACGCCGAGCACATCGGACCGCCCCGTTCGGAATTATCCCGCATGTATCTGGTGGACCTGTCCACTGCATTGCTGAAACAGGCTGAACAACGGGTGCAGCATCACCACTGGGAGAACGTGGTTCCCGTCTGCCACGATGCGACGACATTTGTCCCCCCGGAAGGTCAGGCGGATGTCGTCACGTTTTCTTATTCCCTGACCATGATCCCGGACTGGTTTCGGGCGATTGATCATGCCTATTCTCTGTTGAAGCCGGGGGGGATGCTGGGAGTTGTCGATTTCTTTGTCTCACGGAAATATCCAGCCGACAGCCGCGTCAAACATCCATGGTCCACGCGCACTTTCTGGCCCACATGGTTCGGCAGTGACAACGTTTTTCTCAGCCCGGATCATCTCCCTTATCTGCAGAACAAATTTGAAACGGTCCGGCTGGATGAGCGCAAGGGCAAAATTCCCTATCTGCCGCTGATCCGTGCACCACACTATCTCTTCATTGGGCGGAAAGCATCTACAATTTCAGAACCCCGTTAGAGTGCATTCCCCCGTATGGTCCGGACGCAATCGTCGGAGATGTCAGGGGCAGGGCCTTCGCCTTTTACAAACCAGATCAAGTCTCGGGCCAGGTCAAGTCTCGGGCCAGGTCAAGTCTCGGGCCAGGTCAAGTCTCGGGCCAGATCAAGTCCCGGGAGAACTAAGGCGCATTAACTCCGCATACACCGCGTCCCGCCACGCGACGAGTTGCATTTCACCAATCGAAACGCGCGCTGCGCGAGCCCAGGCCGGAGCAACTCGTTCTAATTCCGGCGATTCGGAATCCGCATGGAGTTTGAACGGCCAATGCGATACTGTGCCGCCGTGTCGATCTGCCGGGTTTTCGAAACTTCAGTGGATCTTTCATCCGAAGTTCGAGTGCTGCGTCATTCTCAGGAACAGTTCCGAATCACTTCCCGGTTTCTCGCCAGAGAGTTGCAGTGGATCGCTGGTAGCAAAATCTCCTCCCGACGACCCACTTCCCGCGAAAAGTGATCATTCCACTGGAAAGCGACAATTTTCATGACTCTCTGGGAATTCATTCTATTAGGAATTGTGCAGGGAATCTCTGAGTTTCTCCCGATCAGTTCCGATGGTCACCTGGTGTTGGTGGAAGCACTTCTGGGACATAAGACGGAGAATCTGGAACTGAACGTGGCCCTGCACTTCGGCACGTTGATTTCCATTCTTTATGTCTACCGGCATCAGGTCTTGCCGGTTCTGAAACAACCCCGGTTGATGCTGGCGATCATTGTGGCCACGCTGCCGGTGGTCATTGTGGGATTGACCTTTAAAGAGCAGTTCGAGCGTGCTTCCGAGCAACCGCTGATTGCCGGTTTTGGTCTGCTCTACACATCGTTACTGCTGTTCCTGACGCCGCGATTTGATCAGGGGACACGGGAAATTCAGAACATTCGGCCGAGAGACGCACTGGTGATTGGTCTGTTGCAGACTCTGGCGCCGTTGCCCGGTGTCTCTCGCTCAGGTTCGACGATTGTCGGGGCACTGCTGATGGGAGTGAAGCGGGATGCTGCAGCCAATTTTTCTTTCTATATCGCCGTTCCCGCATTGCTGGGGGCCACCATCCTGAAGTTGAAGGATGTTGTCGATCAGGGAGGAACGTCCACCCCCCTGATGCCCACAATGATTGGCGCCGCGGTGGCCATGGTGGTAGGAATTTTTGCACTGCAAAGCCTGCTCCGGATTGTCGCAGCCCGCAAACTCTACTGGTTTGCCTGGTATGTGCTGGGGGTCGCCATCCTCACGCTTGTCGGCTGTTATCTGAACTGGCTTTGATTGCTCCCATCAGTCATAAGATGAAAAGAACCCTGCGTTCGTCTTTCTCCCCACCTTTCCCTTTTCCCTTTATGTCTGCTGCGTCGCCTGCGGCTCAGGATCGACCGGCCACCAGACGCGCACTTGAGTTTGGTCAGCATTACTGGAGATGGAAATTTCACCCTGGTGCTGTTGAACAATTCGCCAGCATTTTGACAATCCGAAACCCAGACCCCGGCCCGCTTGACGGCCGGAGTAAAACGGTTCGAAGCAGTGTTGCTGTTCTTCCCGGCTCATTCCGGTCCCGTTGTCCGTCATTTCCAGACGCGCCCCTTCCCGGTTTTGCCGCACTTCGTGGTCGCAGCGAATCGACAATTGCGATGGTCCAGCCGATGTTCGTTCGGAGAGCGCTCGCAGTGCATTTCTCAATAGTTCTGCCACGACGATTTGCAGTTGTGTGACATCTGCCCGCACAGGGGTGGAAATCGCATTAAAGAAATCGACTTGCACCTGCTGCTGTGAAAGCTCTTGCTGAAATTTCGAGAGCACATTCCCGACCGCCTCCGGCAGACTTGTTGACTGCATGCGGGGTGCGGGAGGATGGGCGAAAAGCATGGTATCGCCAATCATATCGCCGATCCGGTATGCCTGAGCGCCAATCGTCTCCAGCATTCGACGTTTTTCCGGATTGGTTTCTGATTTGAGAAGCTGAGAAGTGCGCCCGATAATGCTTCCCAAAGGATTATTGATCTCGTGTCCTGCCCCGGCAGCATACTCTGCCAGCGCCTCCAGTTTCTGATCCGTTAATGTCTGTTCGAATTTCAGACACCAGGCAAAAATGCCGGGGATAAACAATTTCCAGGATTCGGCAAGCTGATCGAAATCGTCGCGCGTGGGCATTCCCAGAAAAAATTGACATTCGGCCAATGGACAATTCAGTTCCCCCCAGGATAAAGCAGCCAAAGCCATCGGCAGATCGCTGAGATCGTGAATCGGGACATTCAGATTTGCGGGAGCTGGCACGTCAAACCAGGTCACCCCGTCACGCTGGATCCAGTGGGCGATGTTCAAATTGAGGGGATGGGAGTGATACCAGCAGAACGCGACCTGATCCACAGAAAATCGCTTGCCCACCAGTTCAACCATTTTACCGGCTGCTTCCGCAGGCGGTAAAAAAGGAAGCGGATGAAGAAGGAGTTCCTGAACACCGGCAAGCACAGAGGCCCCGCAATTAAGGACGCGATGAGATTAAGGACGCGATGAGAACGTGTCGAAATAGAGTGACAGTACTTCCAGGTCTGGGAGCCTGGCCCAAAGTGACGTCAAGGGAAAAGAGGCTTGGGAATCGGGAAAAAGATCGTGCAGGATGCTTTTCCCTCTCTCCTTCCTCCTCTTTCCCCTGGTGCTGCCCCGCAGCTTGGGAGGGTGCGGTTTCCCGTCATTCCGCTCCGTTGTCGCTCGCTTCACAGTTTTTCTAACCGAAAAATCTCCCTACTAGTTTGTCAGCTTTATAAATCGGGTAGGTCGTAACGCAAAGCCCGACAACGGAGGACGTTCCGCGATGACGCACCCCAAAACTAAGCCTCTGACAGGGGGCTCGTTTGAAACCTGATCAACCGGGACGTCAATCAAAGGAAGAGCTGTTTCAGGTTGGAATTTCCATATCCAGTTGCCGGCAGACACGCTGAATCAGCGTATCAACTTCGAACGGCTTTTGAACGAAGTCATTCGCACCCGCATCTCGCAGTTCCTGAACCTTTTCTGCTTCGACCATTCCGGAGATGCAGAGAATTTTCACATCGTCCAGCGTGGAGTCACTTCGCACCCGCTGGCAGACTTCCTTCCCGTTGATATCCGGCAGCATGACGTCCAGGATAATGGCATCAGGATGGTATTCCTTGACCATCATGCCGGCGTCAAAGCCGTTATTCACGGTGCGAATATCAAAACGCCCATCCGCTTCGAAGGCGTCACGGAGGAGTTCCACCAGATCCCGATCGTCATCGACGACCAGCATTTTGCGTTTTCCGCTTTCGAGCGCATCAGTCGGAATTCCGTTGTCCTTCATGAATTTATAGAGGACATCCCGGGGGATACGGCGAAACCGCGATCCCGGAACACGGAACCCTTTTAATTGTCCGGAGTCAAAACAACGAATAATGGTCTGCTGACTGACTTTGCAGATCTTCGCGGCTTCACCGGTTGTAAACACTGTTTTCATCGTGCTCCAATTCTCCCTTCAGCCTCTGATCGGGCCGAGCACTCACGGCGTCCCTGCATGAAAACGAAAGCCACTAAGCTGACTTCATCCCTGAAGAGTTCGCCAAGACTATCGATCCTTCCGGAGATACGGAATTTACCAGCACCTCCACATAACCCGATTGTATCCATCCTTCGGATTCGGTCAATACAGGTTATCAGGGGGCGTAGAATAGATCGCGAAGGATGGAGAAAACAGGTCGAATTTGCCGTTGATTCCCCAACCCATCAGCAAAATTCCTGAGTTGTTGGTTTGATCACGATATCAGGAACATGCGCACGCGCGGGAAGTTGAGCAATCGCGATGACCATGGAAGAAATGTCCGACGGCTGCAAAATGCGTGCACGATGTTCTGCAGAGACCGGAACGGGGCGTTGATCGAGAATGGGGGTTTCCACTTCGCCCGGGTACACATTGGTGATCCGGATGCCGTGATCGCGTTCTTCCAGACCGACACAGGTTCCCAGTGCTGTCAGGGCAAATTTTGAAGCATTGTAGGCCACGCCTCCCAAGAGAATGGACCGCAATCCTGCCACGGAGGAGATGTTGATAATCAGCCCATCCTGTCGCTCACGCATTTGCGGCAGTGTGGCGTGCATGGTGTTGAAAACCCCGGTCACATTCACCTGCAACACCCGGTCCCAGTCCGCGGGATCAATCGTCGACATCTGGCGATTCACAATATTGATCCCGGCACTATTCACCAGAATATCGATACGTCCCAGCGTCTCTGTCGCCCATTCTACCAGTTCAAAAGCCTGCGTCCGGTCCGAGACGTCGGCAGCACGGTATTCCATGCCCGGTGCACTGGTGACCTGTGCCACGACCGCTTTCAACTTGGATTCCTGACGCCCTGCAATCGCTACTGGGCATCCTGCAGCAGCAAAAGCCAGCGCGCATGCTGCCCCAATTCCGGACCCTCCCCCTGCCACTAAAACTGTTTTGTCCGCTAATCCCATATTTTGTCCTTAACGTTCTGCTTTGAATTCCATGAGGATCAGAGCAACTTGCTCTCTCTAAATTTTTCAAGTTGACAAAGTCCCCAGTCTAACGATTCGGCCACTCTGCTTCGATGATGAGACTTTTCTGCCCAGTGCCTTGAATCAGGCGCCCAGCTTGATAGCTTTGGAGAAATTTTCGCCGTGACGGATGAGGTGCGGGGAAGGTCTGCGCGCAGATTGTAGAAACAGAAGTGCGCTTGCCCTGCTGCGGAAATCATTGAGATTTTGCGATTCTGTCGACAATAGAACATGGTTCTCTGGAAGGGTTTAGGAAACAAGTGCCAAGACGCGATGATCTGCGGAAGATTTTGATTATCGGTTCCGGTCCCATTGTGATCGGACAAGCCTGCGAATTTGACTACTCGGGCACGCAGGCCTGCAAGGCACTTCGAGACGAGGGATACGAGGTCGTTCTCGTGAATTCCAATCCCGCGACCATCATGACCGATCCGCAGACAGCGGACCGGACCTATATCGAGCCCATTACCTGGCAATATGTGGCGAAGATTCTGGAGCGGGAAAAGCCGGATGCACTGTTGCCCACGCTGGGGGGGCAGACGGCACTCAACACTGCAATGGACCTGCACCGGCGGGGAATCCTTGATCAACTCGGTATTGAGATGATTGGAGCTCGCGCGGATGTGATCGCGAAAGCGGAAGGTCGGGACTCTTTTAAGGCCGCCATGCAGAAAATCGGCCTGGATGTTCCACGGTCATTTGTTGTTCACAATATGGAGGAAGCTCGCGCCGCACTGCGGGACATCGGTCTGCCGATTATTATTCGTCCCAGCTATACCATGGGGGGCCAGGGGGGCGGAATTGCCTACAACAAAGAAGAATTTGACGACCGGGTCCGCGACGGGCTCAAGTTGTCCCCCGTCAGTGAAGTTCTGCTCGAAGAATCTGTGCTCGGGTGGAAAGAGTACGAGATGGAAGTGATGCGGGATTGCGCCGACAACTGCGTGATCATCTGCTCCATCGAAAACTTTGATGCCATGGGAGTGCATACCGGAGATTCCATTACCTGCGCTCCCATTCAAACGCTCACAGACAAAGAATATCAGCGGATGCGGGATGCCACCTTCGCCTGTATTCGTGAAATCGGAGTAGAGACCGGCGGCTCGAACGTCCAGTTTGCGGTCAATCCCGCAGATGGCCGGATGGTCGTCATCGAAATGAACCCCCGCGTCAGCCGATCCAGCGCACTGGCCAGTAAAGCGACCGGGTTTCCCATCGCCAAAATTGCTGCGAAACTGGCGGTAGGGTATCGGCTGGACGAGATTCCCAACGACATCACCCGCGAAACGCTGGCCTGCTTCGAACCCACAATTGACTATGTGGTGACCAAGTTCCCCCGCTGGACGTTTGAAAAATTTCCGGATGCCGATCCCACCCTCACCGTGCAGATGAAGTCTGTGGGTGAAACCATGGCGATTGGACGGACTTTCCGGGAATCGTTGCAAAAGGCCATTCGTGGTCTGGAGATTGGTCATTTCGGATTGGGAGGGGGCAAGAAGGATCTTTGGGCATCCAATCAACGACCCGCCATCGAAGCCATTCGCAGCAAGCTTTCGATTCCCAATGCCGATCGGATTTTTTATGTCCGTTATGCACTCAAAGCAGGCATGACAGTTGAAGAAGTTTTTGCGCTGACCGGCATTGATCCCTGGTTCCTGCGGCAGATTCGCGACTTGATTGCCATTGAGGATGAACTCTGCGCCATCGGCAAATTGACGGACGCCGATGAAGGCCTGATCCGTAAGGCGAAGCGAAACGGCTTCTCGGATAAACAGCTGGCCGGCTGGTGGAAGTCGACAGAAATGGATGTCCGCGCGTACCGCAAGAAACTGGGAGTGGTCGCCACGTTCAAACAGGTGGATACCTGTGCGGCTGAGTTCGAGGCATATACCCCCTATTACTACAGCACCTATGAACAGGAAGATGAAACGCCTCCCCCGGGTGAGAAGAAGCGGATCATGATTCTGGGGGGCGGTCCCAACCGGATTGGACAGGGGATCGAGTTTGATTACTGCTGTTGTCACGCATCTTATGCCATGCGGGAACTGGGCATCGAGAGCGTGATGGTCAACTCGAATCCGGAAACCGTTTCCACCGACTATGACACATCAGACTTGCTGTTCTTCGAACCACTGACGACCGAAGATGTGTTGAATATCTGTGATCGGATTCATCCATTTGGAGTGATCGTCCAATTTGGCGGACAGACGCCGTTGAATCTGGCCCGCGGACTGGAAGCAGCCGGCGTCCCGATTATTGGCACCAGTCCGGACATGATTGATGCTGCGGAAGACCGCGAGCGTTTCCAGGCGATTCTTCAGCGTCTGGGCCTGCGGCAACCGCCAAACGGACTGGCGATGGACAGCGAAGGAGCCCGCGCCCGTGCTGCCGCCATTGGCTATCCTGTACTTGTTCGTCCCAGCTATGTGCTGGGAGGTCGGGCCATGGAGATTTGCCATGATGAGACCCAACTGGTCCGCTATATGACCGAGGCGGTGGATGTCTCTCCCGATCACCCGGTTCTAATCGACAAATTCCTGCAGGATGCCATTGAAGTGGACGTGGACGCCATCAGCGACGGGCAGACCACGCTGGTGGGTGGCGTGATGGAACATATTGAAGAAGCCGGAGTGCATAGCGGAGACTCCGCCTGTGCGTTGCCTCCCTATTCGCTGTCGCAGTCCGTGATCGATGAAATCAAATCCGCAACCTATGCACTGGCCAGCGCGCTGCAGGTGCGGGGGTTGATGAATATTCAATTCGCCGTCAAGAAAACGGAGACGGAACAGGGGATTCAGCAGGATGTGTACGTGCTGGAAGTGAACCCGCGAGCCTCTCGGACATCCCCGTTTGTTTCGAAAGCGACCGGTGTTTCACTGGCCGCCATGGCCGCCAAAATCATGGCCGGCGTCTCGTTACGAGAGCAGGGACAGACTCAGGAGATCTGGCCGAAACATGTCTCGGTGAAAGAAAGCGTGTTCCCGTTTGCCCGTTTCTCCGGGGTGGACATCATCCTCGGACCGGAAATGCGATCCACCGGTGAAGTGATGGGCATCGACAACGATTTCCCTGCCGCGTTCGCCAAAAGCCAGATTGGCGCGGGGGTGGAATTTCCGCATAGCGGAACAATTTTCCTCAGCCTGTCCGGTGCTCACAAAAACGCCATGATCGAGCCGGCACGCAAACTCGCCCAGCTGGGATTCAAACTGATCTCGACTGTCGGAACCGCCAAGATTCTCCATGATGCGGGCATTGCGGTAGAAGTCGTCAAGAAGGTTCAGGAAGGACGGCCGAATCTGATCGACTACATGGTCAATGGAGATGTTCAATTCATCTTCAATACCCCCAGCGGAAAAGGGAGCCGCACAGAAGAAGGACGGATTCGGGCCACTGCCGTTTCTTATGGTGTCCCCTGCTTCACCACCCTGCCCGGATGCATCGCAATGGTGCAGGCGATTGAATACATGTTCAATCACCCTTCTCCACAGGTGAAATCACTGCAGGAATGGCATGCCGAGAGCGGGATGATGGTAGCGGAATAGGTTCGTTGACTTCCTGCGACTGTGTGCATTCTTCCCAGACGAATGGCCTGCTGGACGATGACTCTCACCCAACTCAACTTTCAGTTCGAAAAAATGTGAAGCGAGCGACAACGGAGCGAAATCGCGAGAAACCGACCCGAGCCCCAAGCTGCGGGGCAGGGCCTTCGCCTTTTACAATAAGCCCTGGCAGGGCACTCTGGATGGTTGAAGGCGATTTGCGCCGACATGATCAGGAGAAGACTTGATAGGAGTGTTTTTCCGGTGAGAATGAATGTAGCCATCAGGAAGATGATCAGGATTTAGAGGTTTGACGGCGTCAAAATCCCGGGGCCAGGTTTGTCTTTTCTGGTCTGGCATTCAAACTGCAGCATCTCTCTGTGTATGATGTTGCATCTGTCCGGTTCTATCAGGAGCAATCTTGCGGCGATGTCCAGCGAATTGTTAGCCCCTCAATCTCTTGATAGCCTGACGCAATTGCTGATTGGTCTGAAGGTCCTTCAGCCTAATGAGTTACAGAGCTGTCGTAATGCCCTGGGACGGAATTCGACGGCACTGGATCTGTTGCAGCAACTGGAAAAGCGGCAGTTGCTCACCCCCTATCAGATCAAATGTATCGAGCGTGGCGAAACAGACATGCTCGTGCTGGGCGGTTGCAAATTGCTGTATCAAAACGCTTCTGGCAGCTTTGCCCGGGTTTATCGCGCCTGTGAAGTGGAGACCGGACGGCCCATTGGTCTGAAGGTCTTGCGAGACCGCTGGTCCAAAGACCCGGACATGGTGCATTTGTTTCAGCGGGAAGGGGAGTTGGGGAAGCGTCTGAAACACCCCAACATTGTCCCGATTTTCGAAGTGGGGACGTCCGGGAAGCAGCACTACATCACAATGGAGTTTGTGGAAGGTGGGAACCTGCGCGACTTTCTGAAGATCCGCAAGAAACTGGCTCCTGAAGAAGCATTGCAATATGGACTGCATATTGCCCGGGCCCTGGATGCCGCCCTGACCCTCGGAATCACACATCGGGACATGAAAACCACGAATGTGCTGATGAGCAGCCAGGGCGTGGCCAAGCTCATTGATTTTGGACTGGCCACCAACGATAGCCTGGCTGGTCGTCGTGACAACACAGAATTGGCACAAGCTCTGGAATATTCCACGCTGGAACGCAATACGAATTCTGTCTCGAATGATCCGCGGAGCGACCTGTTCTTCCTCGGCACAATTCTCTATGAGCTGCTGACAGGGGAACTTCCGTACCCCCGCACTCGCAGTCGGGATGAACGCAAAAATTTCAACCGTTATCGCGATATTCCTCCCATCACTGCCATCGACCCATCACTTCCATTGCCTGCCACGCGGATCGTTGAGCGTCTGCTGCAGATCAGCCCTGCCCAGCGATTTCAGACACCTGCCGAATTGATGGCCGAAATTGCGGTGGCCATGAAAGAATTGGGGTATCAGTTACCGCCGGCGCCGGGGAGTGGCAAGCTCGCGGGCGAGACCAAAATTCTGATGTGTGTGGAAAGTCGGCCCAATCGGCAGAATCTGCTCCGGGACTATTTCACCAAGAAGGGATATCGGGTATTGCTGTTGCCGGATGCCAGCCGAGCGATTTCCCGGCTGAAATCCACCTCTCCCAAAGGGGTGATCCTCTTTGGCGATGCCCTGGGAAATCAGGTTGCCGAAGATTTTCAGCAGACTTTGAAAGCGGCGGAAGACAAGCAGATTGCCGTGGTGCTGGTGGTCGCGGAAGACCAGCCCGAATTGCAACAGCAGTTGCAGGAGCAGCATCCACATGGGGCTGTGCTGCGACAACCCATCAGTCTGCGGGAACTCCGCAAGACCATGGAACAGGTGATCAAGTCTTTATGAGCCGAGTTTCCGATTTTCTTCCCACCGCCAGCCTCGAAATCCTTCAACAACGTGCCTCTTTACTCAGACAGGCACGAGAATTTTTCACGCGTCATGGGTATTGGGAAGCACAAACCCCCATTCTTTCTCATGACAGTTGCATTGATGCCTGGTTGGACCCGTTTTCGTTTCAGTTGCCGACCGGGGAACAGGTTTATCTGCAGACTTCTCCTGAATTCGCCCTGAAACGGCTGATCTGCGCGGGAGCGGATCGCGTTTTTGAAGTCGCCCGGGTTTTTCGACAGGATGAAACGGGTGTCCGGCACAATCCGGAATTCACCATGATTGAATGGTACGAGCGAGACTGCGACCATCATGCTCAGATGGATCTGGTCGAATCGCTGGTGCGAACCGTCAGAGGAATCAGTCTGACACATCACCAGAACGCCAAAGAAACAGTGCTCCCCGCAAAATTTTACCGGCTGAGTTATGAGCAGGCTTTCAGAGAGTTTGCCGGTGTCTCCGCCGGCTCTGCCAGCCTGGAGGAACTCACCACTGTGGCCGCGGCCCGGACGCCCCGTCTGCCTCGCGGAATTGAACATGACCGGGAAGGACTGCTCAATCTGATTCTGGCTGATGTCGTTGAACCGGAACTGAAACAACTGCAGGCTGTCTTTCTTTATGACTTTCCTCCAGCACAGGCCGCGCTCGCAAAAATCAATCCGGGCCCTCCAGCGGTCGCTGAACGGTTCGAGTTGTATCTGAACGGCATCGAAATCTGTAATGGCTATCACGAGTTGACGGACCCGGTCGAACTGCATCAACGCATGCAGCAGCAGAATGAAATTCGTCTCCGCATGGGGAAAGCTTCCATTCCTCCGGAAAGCCGATTGCTCCAGGCAATGGAACATGGCCTGCCGGACTGCTCTGGAGTAGCACTGGGCTTTGACCGCCTGGCAGCCTGGTGTCTGGGTCTGGATTCCATTCGCGAGATCCTCGCTTTTCCATTCGATCGTGCCTGAGACCATGTTCCCGAGATTTGCATCATCGCACCCAGAGATCTGACGATTCTGCCTGGCTTGCTGGTAAAGCTGCCGCGTTCGTGGCATCATTCCGAAAGATGTCCTGACGAAGTTCGGGCAGCAGCATTGCAGCAGCTTTCTGTTTCCCTCGCCATCGTCTGAACAATCTGCAAACTGTTTCCGTGTGAGTCTCTCACGGATTTTCGATTTTCTCTGACAACTCGTCTTGAAGTGGCAGGCTCTCTTATGACCGATCTGAACCGTCGCAATTTTCATCAGCTCGCTGCAGCCGCATTCGGCGGGCTGGTCACTGGATCAATGTTGGGCTGCCCGGCGGAATCGAAAGCCCCTCCCCAGGGAGTCGGCACAACAGAGGGGACAGCCCCCGGGTCCACAGACCCGGCAGCGGCATCCTCCATTGATGCCTCTGTCAGTCTGCTCATGCAGGAAAAACATGTCTGCCGGGGGCTGAACATGTGCAAGAATCAGGGCAAGAGCAAAGAAAACTCCTGCGCTGGACAGGGGACCTGCGCCAGTTACGCAGACCATGCCTGTGCTCAGCAGAATGACTGTAAAGGCCAGGGGGGATGCGGAAGTAATCCGGGCGAAAACAGTTGCAAGGGGATGGGAAGCTGCCACGTGCCGTTGATGGATCATGCCTGGGACACAGCCCGCAAGAATTTTGAAGCCGCCATGAAAGAGGCTGGGAAAGAAGTGGGATCCGCTCCCGCTGCTGAGAAATCCTGATCGCCATCCGGCAGCGCTTTCGCCTTTCCCAAAGTGGGAGATTGTTGAAGCGGAGTAAAAATCGGGTGTCATGCTCATGTCGCACCGGTAGCATGAGCATGTCACACTTGCAGCGGTTGCCACAAGCAGGCTTGAGTGCATTCACCCCGTACAGGCCGCGTTCCGCCACGCGGCGAGTTGCGTTTCATCAGTCGAAACTCGCGCTGCGCGGGCCCAGGCGAGAGCAACTTGCTCTCGCCCTGCTGGCGAGTGCAAGCAGGGCACCCGGCAAGTGTTGTCTGTCCTGAACGGAACAGGAGGGGATTCTGAATGGAAGAAACATTTCATATGGCCCCTGTTCCTGTTGATCGTCCTGCCGAGTCCTCACCGCTCACGCCTGCACGACTGGGGCTGCCGCACCTGGGGTTTGGAGTCGGACTGCGACCGCCGCACTATCAGCACATCCTCCAGCACGCCCCGGATGTGGACTGGTTCGAGATTATTTCCGAGAACTACATGGATTCACAGGGGCGTCCGCGTGATGTGCTGATGCAGATTGCCGGGCAGTATCCGATTGTGATGCATGGCGTGTCGATGTCGATCGGCAGTACCGATCCCCTCAATCATGACTATCTGCGGCGACTCAAGTTGCTGGCGGAAAGTGTGCAGGCCGAATGGGTCTCGGACCACCTTTGCTGGACCGGTGTGGCGGGCCGCAATTCGCATGACCTGTTGCCGGTGCCGCTCAATGAATCCACCTTGCAACATGTCGTCGAACGCATTCGCATCGTTCAGGATGTGCTGGAACGACCACTGGTGCTGGAGAACCCAAGCACTTATGTCACGTTTGCCTGCTCTTCCATGCCGGAATGGGAATTTCTGACCCGGATGTCGGAAGCAGCCCACTGCGGTTTGCTGCTGGATGTGAATAATGTGTACGTGTCGAGCGTCAATCATGATTTCGATCCGACCGTTTATCTGGAAAATGTGCCGCACGAGCGCATCGTACAGATTCATCTGGCCGGACATACGAACATGGGAACCTATTGCATCGATACTCACGACGGCCCGGTGATCGATCCGGTCTGGAGTCTGTATCGCCAATTGCACGAGCTCACCGGCGGCGTTTCCACATTGCTGGAATGGGACGCCAGTATTCCTCCTTTTCCCGTCGTGCATGCCGAAGTGTTAAAAGCGAAAGAGCACATCTGCAAGCAGCGTCCAGTGCTCAGCATGCCCTCTTCATCTCAAAGCAGGCTGCGGGAAGATGCGATTCCCCAGCCGGCAGTCATGATCACTGCGGAGGTGGAATGACAAAGCTTTCTCCATCTTCGAATTCTCATTCCCCATCCCTGAATTCTCCGTCTCTGGAGATTGTGCAACGCTGGATGATGTCGGTCATCACTCATCCAGGCGGCATTACGGCGGGGCTTCAATCCGATGCAGCCCGCAACGAACTGGATGTCTCGCCGGCCCATGTGGAAGAAGTTATTCATCCCTCGCAACGCTGCACCAGTCTCGAACGTCTGGCTGTCTATGGAAACGCCTATGTTTCCCGACTGGTCGAATGCCTGGAAGCGGAATTTCCGGCGGTCAGGCAGGCGGTGGGTGAAGCTGCGTTTCATGGCTTCGCAGCCGGTTATCTGCAGCAGCATCCCCCCGGAAACTATACGCTCAATACGTTAGGCCAGCACTTCGCCGACTATTTGTCTCGGAGCCGTCCACAGATCGATTCGGAAGCCACTCAACCGCAATGGACAGATTTTGTTGTGGAGCTGGCGGATTTGGAACGGCTTTATGCCGAGATCTTTGACGGCCCGGGTGAAGAACATTCTTCCCTGTTGTCTGCTGAAGATTTGCGAGCGATTTCCCCGGACAAATGGAGCGAGATCCGGTTGGCAGTCTCGCAGGCATTACGACTGCGCAAATATCGATTTCCCGTTCATGAATTTATTACAGCGGTGCGACAGGGAGGTGCTGCAGAATTTCCACGACCACAGACCACCTGGCTGGTCGTGAACCGGCGTGACTTTATTGTGAGACGACAGGCATCCCCTGAAGTGCAATGGCGACTGCTTCAGCAACTTCAGCAGGGAGAAACATTGGGAACGGCCATTGAAACGGCGTTTCAAGGATCGGAAGAAGCAACGGAAAACCTCGCCCAGCAACTGAATATCTGGTTTCGGAACTGGACTGCTGCAGGATTCTTCCGTCATGTCCTTGAAGATTCTTCCACATCATCCCGACACGTTGCAACTCGCAGACGGAACTGATCTATTTCTCACTATCAGCAGGTTGAGAATTCAATTGTCTCCAAAGTCGTTCGCCGCGCTGCTGCAGTTCCGGTGACCCCAATTGCGGGTACAATGTTCGAGTGACTCCCAGCAACTTCTTCGCAGCGGTTACATCGCCAGATTGAAGCTGCAATTCTGCAATATTGATCCGTGCTTCAATCCAGGCAGGGGAACCTTTTTTCTCGAGTTTCTCCAATTGAATCCAACTCTCCCGGGCCCGCACGAGATCCGGAGGGAATCCACGTTTCATCGACAGGTCAATGATCTGTCGTAACAGGGAGACATCCTGTGGATGAGCAGCAATCAGGTCTTCCAGCGTTCGGATGGCCGCCGACCAGTCCTGTAAGGCGATACTTGCCTGAATCGAAGCCTGATCCAGAAGCCATTTCTGCTCAGCACTCATTTCTTTTCTTTGAGCGGCGATCTGTTCCACAGTCAGCCGCTGCAATGCCCCAAGTTCCTGCAGATTTCCCGCATCAATACGGGATGTTAAATCGGTCAGGCTGGAAAGGATCGAAAGGAGTGCGCCGGGATCTTTGCGGGTGAGTTCCTGTAAGATTTGTCGCGCTTCCGGTAATTTTTTCTGACTGGCCAGAGAAATGATCTGCAGCTGACTGGCCGTCCGTTTCAACTCAGTCCAGGCAGGATCGAGCGGTAACTGCTGGTCCGTCGCGATGCGAATTTCCTCGTCAATCCGCTTCAGGATCACCTGCAAAATTTGATCTGCATCCTGATGTAATGGGGGGTGATGTTGCAGACAAAGCCGAAGACATTGCAGCAACGTCTCACACTCCAATGGAGTAAAGGGTTTCCCGGATGAAAGCAGCGGCGGGACGATCCGCTTTAATTCTTTGGAAATCTGTTCATCCAATGCGGCCCGCGTCTCCGCATGTCCGCCGTTTTTTTGCAGCAGTTGTTCAATCAGTACCACCACTCTCAGATCCGCGGACTGCTTACGAGAGTTGTCCGCCGGGATCTGATGATAGTTATCGATGGCCTTTGCCGGCTGATTTTGCAACTCCGCTTCTACTGCCAGCATCCAGAAGGCGTCTCCGCGAGTTTGCGACTGCGGAAAACGTGCAACATGTTGTTGAAGTGCTGCCAGATAATCGTGGCTGTGCGGCTGACTTTGTCCCAGGGCATAACATCGCAATAAATCTGCTGCCGCCAGTCCGGGGTGATCCGGAAAGTGACTCACGAGTTCTCCCAGTGACGATTCCGCTGCCCGCCAGCGTTTTTCCTGAATCATGATCGAACTTTGTGTCATTGCAAATTCGAATGCCCGATCATGCTGGCCGGTTTGAAACGCGAGACCGGCGGCAGCACCATATTTTTCGATGGCCAGGTCCATCTCGCCCATCTGCCAGGCGGCCAGTCCTGCCCGGACCAATGCTGCCAGATCCGCGCCCAACTCCTGAGTCTGCTGGAAGCGCTGCAGCAGCAATGTGGTTTGCAGTCTCCAGATTCCATAAGTCCGTACATGTTGTTGACGCGCTTCGGCGAGTGTCTGCTGCGCTGTGTCCGTGTCTCCTCGATCTCGTGCCAACTCCGCCGCCCGCAAAAGTGCGTGGACAATTTCCGCACGCAGTTCATCGCTGGGGGAAGTGGGAACGCGCAGGCGATCCACGGCCCGCTGCAGTGCGACATCAATTTTTCCCTGAGAAAGATCCAGGCGAATACGTTCCGCCTGAACATGTTCCAGGATCTCCGGTGCGGGATCTCCGGATTCCGCTTTGTTCAGATATTTTTCTGCCCGGAGGTTGTCCTCGCGCAAGCGCGCACTGCGGGCCAGCAAGACAGAATTGCGCCGGCCCAGCGACGATGCCCCGTTGAGTTTCGCTGCCTTTTCCAACCAGCGGTCTGCCTCGTCCAGTAATGGCTTCCGCTGGGCTTCGGCAGGCTCCATTTCGGCCAGCCACAAGACCGATTCTCCACAGAGTACCTGGATTCGCTTTTGCCATTGCTGTCGCTGGGACTGGGTGAAGCCGCCCAGGATTTGCCGAGAAGATTCCAGTTGCAGTTCGAATCCTGCCAGCGCAGTGATGGCTGGCCGCAGCAGCCTCCCGGCCGACTGCCGCAAATCTTTCCGTTCCGGTTCCAGCACCGCTTGAAACGCCACGGCATTCCCTTCCGTGGCCGCCAGCATGGATTTCCACAAGTCGAGTTGCAGTTTGTCGCCGGAACTGGTCGCCAGTCCGTCTGCCTGCTGGAGTGTCCGTTGAGCTTCATTCCAAAGTTCCTGCCGTTGTTCTCCCGCCTGAAGAATGCCGTGGTCCACAAAGGTGCGTGCCAGTTCGATGGAAATCTGCACCCGATCGCGCATCTCCAGTTCTGTGTTTGCAAGTTGAGCAGCAGCATACTCCTCAGCAATGACGAACAATCCGCGTGAACGTAATGCGTCGAAATAAGCTTGCAACAGACTCTCATCCGCTGCGACAGCCATCCGACCGGCGTATGGGCTGAGCAGACAGAGAACCAGAATGAATTGCTGCAACGCAAGTTTCATGCAGGTTCGTGCTCTGCGAAAGTGAGGAGACGGGTATGCCAACGTGAAGAAGCCCTCCACACTCTGACTTTATCAAAATGACAGTCCAGATGTGATAGAGCAAGTTGCTCTGGCCTGGATCACTCTGGATCAGGAGTCAAAGAACTCAACGAATTGGAGGTTTTTTCCGACCTCTGAACCTCGACTCCCTCTGAACCCTTTTCTCCGCTTGATTCTTTTCTCCGCTTGATCAAGCCTGGAAGGACTGTGGGAGCCGGACAAGCTGGCCAGATTGCAGATTCGTCACCATTTTCCTGAGGATTTCCGGCCCTGCTGAAAATGAGGTGGATGGATCATGGCTCACACAGCCAGATTCCTTATAATCTGGAGATCCGCCACTTCGTCCGCAGGAGAAATTGTCATGGTTAGAACTGCTTCCACAATGATGCCGCTGGGGACTTCGGCGCCGGACTTTTCTTTACCCAATATCGATGGCCGAATCGTTTCGCTCAGCGAGTTTGTCGGCAAACCCTTGCTGGTGATCTTCATGTGCAATCACTGTCCGTTCGTGGTGCATCTGCGTGGCTCGATTGCCAGCTTCGCCCGCGAGTACGAGACCAAAGGGCTGGCAATCGTGGGAATCAGCTCCAATGATGCACAAACATATCCGCAGGATGGGCCGGAAGAGATGAAAGCAGAAGCACGAGACGCCGGGTACGTGTTTCCCTATCTGTACGATGAAAGCCAGGCCGTTGCCAAAAGCTATCGGGCGGCCTGTACTCCGGATTTTTTTCTGTTCGACCATAACCACAAACTGGTCTATCGTGGCCAATTCGACGACAGCCGTCCCAAGAGCAATATTCCCATTACCGGCCAGGATTTGAGAGCAGCGGTAGATGCAATTTTCGCGGGAAAACCGGTGACGGAGCGCCAGATGCCCAGTATTGGCTGCAATATTAAATGGAAAGCGGGACAGGAGCCGGACTATTTCACCGGTACGGCCGCCACATAGAGCGCGTTCACCCCGGAGCACGTTCACCCCGCATTGTCCGATTGATCATTTCGCTGTCGTCTGCAGCGAAACGATGAATCGTTGGACTTTCTCTCTGTGAGTGTCCATGTCTATGGCGGACAATACGTATGACGGGCATGCGGAAGCCATGCGCTCTCGCGGTTACCAGGGCATTTCCATCAGGCCGACAATTTGTCGGGCCATCTGGTCGACGGCTGTTTGCGTGGCGGTGGCGAGCGATTGTCCGGATTCCGGCGCAAAACTGGTGTTCACGATCGCCTGTGCTATCTTGACATCCATCGGAACGGTCTGTTGAGCAAGAATCGCTCCGCTTCGCAGGTCTTCCCAGATCACTTCCACACCCAGGCTGAGTTCAAGTTCCCGGGGATCGTCATAGCGGTTCTGATTTGTCACCCCTTTACTGACGCTGACCACTCGACCGGTCAGGCGGGTGTCGGCTGCCGGGCTTTTGCTCAGTCGAAACGGTGTCCGAGTCTGAATCTGGTTCTGGACCGCTTCTGTCAGTTGCAATTCGAAACCGCGTCGGAAGCCGTCGTTGGCGTACTTGGCCCGGTAGGCATCGTTGGTAAATGTCGGCACATGAATGGTACGAACCTCGGCCCGATAGGGGCTGCCGACCATGTATCCACATCCACTCAGGCTGGCACTCAATCCAACACTCCACCCGGTCACCAGGCAGGCTTGAACAAAGAACAGGAGGTGTTGTTGTGCGGTCTTCATTACGATGAGGGCTTCATTACGATGAGGGTTCCATGTCTCCTATTTTTCATAAGCAGCCCGCAGTGGAGGCTCATTGGGTACCGTCTCTGATGGCACGGTGTCTAACGATCTGGGGCCTGATGATCTGGGTTCACGCTCGATCGGTTGCAAATTGGGGGGCTCATCGGGACGTCGCAGTGGATTCAAACGTTGCAGCGGCCCCAGCTTTTTCGGCGGTTCCGAAAACGGCTCCGGCTCCTGTAAGGGAGAGGATTCTGGCAAGGCGACCCGGGCCGGTTTGCTCTCTTCGGCAGGAGCGGGTGCCGGAGAAACCTGGCTGACAGGGGCGGGTTTCCGGTTGAAATTCCAGATGGAGCTTTCCCAGGCCTGTTCACGCTCATCAACTCGCAGAAGTTCTTCGCGCGCCAATTCCGCATATTTCGAATCAGGATGGCGATTGATGATCAGGTAACAATGCAGTTTGACTGCAGGATTCATCCGTTTGACTTTGTAGAACTCCACCAGATTCCAGAGTCGGGCCACTTCGGCTTCCCGCAGGCGATCTACTTCCGCTTCCAGTTGTTCACGCTGCTCTTTGGTCAGATCGGGAAACAGGGCCAGCATCTGCTCTTTCAATTCTCGCGAAGTTTCCAGCGTCTTGCCGTCATAGGCCGGCCCCATGTAAGACGCCAGAGTGACATGTGAACCGAGCAGATACGCATCCTTGAGGTGCTTGCTGTCCGGATATTGTTCTCGCAGAAGAGTATACAGGCGGGCGGCTTCCACATAATCCCCGGTGCGCAGGCTGTGATTCGCAGCCAGCATCAAGGCGTCATCTGCCAGTGGACCAGTGGCATCATGCAGCCAGATGGCCCGCAAGGCTTGTTTGCCACGTCCATAAGTATCAAATAACGGTCGGGAATTGTCGGTCACGTTGGGGAGAACCGGAACCCGGGAAGAGACGGGCGGAGTTTTGACAGGCTTTTCCAGCTTTCCCAGTTCTTTGGTTTCATGATTGGCGACTTTGACTTCCGCATCGCCACTGCTGCCGACATCTTCCGGAAAGTCGAGCCAGTATCTGGCGATTTTGAAGAGCTTTCGCGTGGTGGGATCGAGATACCGCGTCGACGGGTATTTAACGAGCAGATCCTGATAGCTTTTTTCGGCATTGGGAAATTTACGCTGGGCGAATTGCGATTCCGCCACCATGAAGAGTGCATCTTCTTCAATGGCATCGCCATAGGTGGAATAGATGTCACCGTCATCGTGCGTTTTGGCGCCCCAGGCTCGACGGACTTTGGCGAAGAAATTCTCGTGCAGATCCCGGCGTTCTTTCACAATCCCCTTAAACGCCTTTTCAGCTTCGGCGAATTTCTCCTGATCGTACAAGGCCTGAGCAGCATCAAAATTTGCCAGCGCTCGCGCGGTGGCATCATCCCCTTCTTTCAGCAGTTCTGCTCGTTTGCGCTCCCAGTTTGTCTTGGCCAGCCCTCGTTCTGTTGGCCCCTGAATGCTTCCAATCGAATATTTGGGGTTCTCATGGAGTTCTGCCCGCACCTGCTCCTTACGGGAAAAGGTCGACAAACTGCCGCAGCCGGACTCCATTGTCACTCCAGAAGAGAGCAACAGGACCAGCGAGGACCGCATCAGGAGCCGGTGATATTGCAGATGATCAGGCATAACCGCCAGGTTGAAGTTTTCTGGCATCTCAATTTGAGGATGCATTCACGGAAAAGTGGGGACGGGGAATTTTCGGGGCTGGGGACTGATCTCCTCAAGACAGATTCAATAATGGCAATGTCTTCGGGCGCCTGCCGAGAACGTGCGAAATCGCAGCGGTTAACAGCTTGCGTACTTCCTTTTTAGGTCGGGGATTCAGGTGGTCTGCCGGGATGGAACCACCCTCCTCGTCCGTCAGTTGTCGAAGGAGGACTAACGATTCCGGATGGAATTCAGCGGTTTGATACTCTGAACTGCCACATCGTGAACAGATCAATCCGCTCTGTGACACCCAGAATCTGGAAGAGTCCTGATTCGAAATCTCCGATTGGCAGATTGTGCAGGTGTCAAAATCGGGAAGCTGGCCAATTTCGCGAAGAACGGAAAGCTCAAATCGGGAGACAGCCACAAAAAGAGGTTCGGGATTTTCAAACTGTTTGAGAGTCTGCGCGGTGGCGACATATAACTCGGCGTGCGGATCTCCTTCTTCCGTCAGTGCGTTCAACAATTCTGCGACATAATACCCGGCGTAAAGATGCGACAGGCTGCCGGTTGCCGGTTGAAAACGTTGAATCAGTTTCGATTCGGTAAGCAGATCCAATGTTCCGGACGATTTCTGCAGGAAAACAATTCGGCATTCAGAAAGCAGATCCAATGAGACCTCGAACGCACTTCGCAGACGCTTGGCCCCTTTGGCCAGACAGGAGATCTTGCCGAAGTCTCGCGTAAACAGTGTGACCACACGACTGGATTCACTGAAATCCGCCTGGCGAATCACAATGGCATCGGTTTTTTCGGCAGACATCCAGCGACTCCATCTTGGAAGGAAAAATCGGAAGAGTAAAAAATTGACAAAGTATTGGTCAGATGAACCTCGCATCCGGGCTTGGTAGAATGCGAAAAAGACATCATCACACATGGGCTCCAAGTCTGTTCTGATGGAAAAAAGTTCAGAGATCAGGGGAAAAGCTGCAAATTATTGAATTTTCTGACTTCAGGTCCCCCACCCTGAAACTTTCGCCGTTAGTGCACTTCAAACTTGGAACCCTGTCACATTGCATCTTAAGTTCTGCTGCCACTACGGAGAGTCATGATTACTTCCGTCTCCCCTGCCGAGATTTCTGCCACGGTTGCTGGTTCCCGACCATTCGCTCATCTGCACTGTCATACTCACTACTCCCTGCTGGACGGCGCCAATCGCGTTCCGGAACTCATCAAGCAGGTCAAGAATCTGGGGATGAACTCCTGTGCCATCACGGACCATGGAAACCTCTATGGAGCGCTGGAGTTTTATCAGACCTGCCGGAGCAACGATGTGAACCCCGTTCTGGGGTATGAAGCCTACATGGCGCCCGGTCATCGGACCGATCGCAGTGCGTCCAGAATGAAAGAAGCGGCATTCCATCTCACGTTGCTGGCGATGAATCGGACCGGTTTTCAAAACCTCGTGAAACTCGCCAGTCGGGCGTACCTGGAGGGATTCTATTACAAACCGCGGATCGATAAAGAATTGCTGAAGGATCATAGCGAAGGGATCATCTGCCTGTCCGGGTGTGCGTCCAGTGAATTGTCCCGTTTATTGCTGGCCGAAGATACGGACAAGGCAAAGCAGCTGATCCACTGGTATTCCGATCTGTTTGGTGATCGCTTTTATCTGGAAATTCAGGATGCGGGTGTGGAGATTCAGCAGACCTGCGCGGAGGCCACCATTGTACTGGCCAATCAAATGGGGCTGCCACTTGTCGCCACAAACGATGCCCATTATCTCTGCCAGACCGATGCAGCCATGCACGATGTGCTGTTGTGTGTGAATACGAAGTCGTTTCGCAGCGATGAAAGACGCATGCGTATTGGGACGGACCAGTTGTTTCTGCGTTCTCCCGAACAAATGTATGCAGCGTTTCCGAACCTGGCGGATGCCGTGGCCCGGTCACAGGAAATTGCCGATCGTTGTGACATTCAGCTCGATTTGAAAACGCGTCACTTCCCCGTCTTCACCCCCCCCGAACAGAAGACCGACGTCCAATATCTCCGGGAAGTGGCTGAGCAAGGTTTGCGGGAACGGTATGGCGAAGTGCCGGACGAAGTCTATCAGCAGCGGCTCGATTTCGAGTTGGGCGTGATCGAGCGGATGGGGTACTCCAGCTATTTCCTGATTGTCTGGGATTTTGCCCGGTTTGCCCGATCACAAGGAATTCCAACAACCGCCCGCGGTTCGGCTTGCGGGGCGATTGTATCTTATGTACTGGGAATTTCAGACGTCTGCCCCATCAAGTACGACTTGCTGTTTGAAAGATTTCTCGACCCCAGCCGGACCGAAGCGCCGGATATCGACATGGACTTCTGTCGAGACCGCCGGGAAATGGTCCTGAACTATGTGAAGGAGAAATACGGGCATGAGAATGTGGCCCAGATCGGGACATTCGGCACCTTAAAAGCAAAGGCTGCCATCCGGGATGTGGCCCGCGCCCTGTCCATCCCGCTGAAGCGCGCCGATGAAATCGCCAAGATGGTTCCCGAAACCTTGAACATCAAGTTGAAGGATGCCCTCAAGGAAAGCGTGGATCTGAAAGGACTTTATGATTCCGATCCCCAGATCAATGAACTGCTGAACTTCGCCATGGACCTGGAAGGGCTGGCCAAATCCGCAGGCACACATGCCGCCGGCGTGGTGATCGCGGACCGCCCGCTGCAGGAATATGTGCCGTTGCAACGTATCAGCGGAAAAGATGACGTCTTGACGCAATGGACGGAAGTGGAGAAAGCCGGCCTGTTGAAGATGGACTTTCTGGGATTGCGAAACCTGTCGATCCTGGACAAAGCGGTGAAGAACGTCAAAAAGCATCGTGGCGTAGAAATCGTTCCGAAGGACTTGCCTTTGGATGATGCTGAGACCTTTGCCCTGCTGCAACGAGGCGAAACCAAGGGGATCTTTCAGCTGGAATCGGGAGGGATGCGCGATCTGCTGACCAAGATGCGTCCCGATAAGTTCGCGGACATCATCGCCACCTCCGCGCTGTATCGTCCGGGCCCCCTGGAAGGGGGGATGGTGATGACCTATGTGAACGTGAAGAACGGTCGGGAACCGGTGCCGCTCGTGCATCCGATTGTGGATGACGTGCTCGCGGAAACCTATGGCGTGATGGTCTATCAGGAACAGGTCATGCGCATCCTCAACCGGTTGGGGGGGATCGAGCTGGCCAGCTCCTATAAATGTATCAAGGCGATTTCGAAGAAGAATCATGACACGATGAAAGCGTATCATGAAAAATTCATCGAAGGTTCCCAGACACAAGGCATGGGCAAAGAGCAGGCCCAGGGAATCTGGGACCTGATCGAGAAATTCGCCGGTTACGGATTCAATAAATCGCACAGCACCGCCTACGGCGCGATTGCCTATCAGACCGCTTATCTCAAGGCACATTTTCCCGAAGAATTTATGGCGGCACTGCTCTCGTGCGGCATGGAGTCCAGCGATCGGATCTTTGAACATACCGACGACTGCCGACGCATGGGAATTGCCATTCTCCCTCCGGGAGTCAACACCAGCGAAGTGGAATTCAGCGTGGTGATCGAGCAGGCTCCGCCGCAATCATCCGAATCTTCTCCCGGCAAGAAAGGGAAAAAGAAAGGCAAGACCGCGACCGTTACCGAGGAACCTGAGACGAGCAGCGCCGCGCCTCAACGTTCCATTTCCTTTGGACTGGGAGCGATCAAGGGCGTGGGCCTGAATGCGGTTCAGGCCATTGTCGATGAACGCCTTGCACATGGCGAGTATCTGAATATCTTCGATTTGTGTGAGCGTGTCGACCCGAAAGTTTTGAGCAAGGCGGCGCTGGAAACACTCGTCAAGGCGGGTGCCCTGGACGGCTTCGGATTCAATCGCGGACAGCATCTGCTTGTGATTGATCGTGCCCTGCAGGCGGCCGCTTCCAAGCAGCGGGACAAAGTACGTGGACAGAAATCTCTCTTTGGCGATGCCAGTGCCGCATCCAAAGATGGGGCCGAATCCATCGACTTTGCCATACCCCCTGCGGAAGACTGGACTCACAGCCAGAAACTGGCCGCCGAAAAAGAAGTCTTCGGGTTCTATCTGACCTCTCATCCGCTGACGGAATTTGCAGATCTCGTACAAACCTTCACCCAGCACCGGGTCAAGGATCTGCGCGACCTGGGAGACGGCAAGGATGTTTTGATCGGCGGCATGATCTCTTCGATCAAGAAGGCCACGACAAAAAATCCATCCCGAAATGGGAACAGCAAGTACGTGAACTTCGACCTGGAAGATGCGACAGGCGTCGTACGCTGCATCATGTGGCCGGACGATTACGCCAACGATGGAGAAATCGTTCAACAGGACAGCATTTTGATTGTGAAAGGCCGTGTCGACCTGCGGGGCCGCGAGCCGAATATCATTGTCAATAAACTGCTGACGCTGGCGGATGCGGAAAAGGAATTCACCAGACAGATTGTCTTATTCTTCAAACGAGGGTATCACACGGAAGACGAAATGAAACGTGCCCGCGAAACGCTGGGCCGTTATCCGGGCAAAACTCCAGTCGTCGTCGTCGTCGACACCATCGACATGGCACCACCGCCAGATGCGTCAGCGAACCTGGAGGACGCTGAAACAATTTCAGCAACTTCTTCCGGACGCCTGCGAGCGATTCTTTCCACTTCTGTTGCTGTGACAGCGCGTACGGAACTTCGTGCGGAATTACAGGCCATTCTCGGTCCGGAAGCTTGCCGGTTTCAAGCTGCCCATTCCAGCAACTCTTAGAGCAAGTTACTCTGGCCGGGGCGATTTGCACTCATTAGTCTGTCAAACTTGGAAGTCCTTTCACACCATCTGTATCACTCCGGAAAGTTCACATTATGCCCACATCCCGCCGTGACTTCCTGCGATCTTCCGCCCTGGCAGCGGGAGCAATGACATTTGCTGCCCCCTCTCTGCGGGGGGCGGACAAGGTTCGCCAGTACCGGACAGCCCTGATCGGAACCGGCTGGTGGGGAATGAATGTGCTCACGGAGGCTGTTCAGGCGGGACAATCGAAAGTGGTGGCTTTGTGTGATGTGGATGGAAATCAGCTGACAGCAGCGGCAGATGAACTCGCGGCACTCACAGCCGACGAACCTAAGCAGTATCGTGATTTTCGGGAGATGTTCGACAAAGAGCAGATCGACATTGCCATTATCGCCACTCCGGATCACTGGCACGCACTGCAGTCCATTGCCGCCTTAAAGCATGGAGCCCATGTCTACGTGGAAAAACCGACGGGACATACGGTAAAAGAAAGCCGTGCCATGGTGAATGTGGCCCGGCAGGCAGATCGAGTGGTACAGGTTGGATTGCATCGTCGGATTGGTCCGCATCATGTTTCAGGAATGAAGTTTCTGAAAGATCCGGACAATCTTGGCAAAATCGGTATGGTGCGAATGTTCGTGCATGAAGGGGGCGGACTCGAAAGACCCACTCCGAATACACCGCCGCCGAAAGAGCTGGACTGGGATTTTTATTGCGGCCCCGCTCCGCTCCGCCCATATTGCCGAAGGATTCACCCGGGCGGGTTCCGGCACTTCAAAGATTTTGCGAATGGGACGATTGGCGATTGGGGAGTTCACTGGCTGGATCAGATGCTCTGGTGGAGTGAAGAACAGCACCCGAAAAGAGTGTATTCCACCGGAGGCCGACCGGTCGCCGGCCCCATTATTCTGAACGAGCAGGAACAGACCACCGATACCCCAGACCATCAGGTGGCGGTCTATGAATTCGATTCTTTCACAGCCACATGGGAGAATCAGCACTTTGGTCGGACTGCAGCCGATCAGCATCCGTTCGGTTGTTATTTTTATGGGGAGAAAGGGGTCTTCCACATGGGCTGGAAGGATGGCTGGACATTCTATCCCACGAGTTCCGGGAAGCCGGTCGTCCATGTCGATCCGCAGTTCGACAACAAGGCGGATGGACATAACGTCACGCTGCTCTGGCAGGATTTCCTGAAGAGCATTGAATCCGGGGGGCGACCCGCGGCCGATGCGGAAATCGGACATCGAGCCACAAACCTGAGTCTGCTGGGAGTCCTCTCTTACAAACTTGGACGCAGCATCGCCTGGGATGGAGTCAAAGAGGAAATTCCCGGTGATGAGGAAGCAAATCGACTCCTGAAACGCGAATATCGCGGCGAATGGATCTATCCCGAAACGTAGAGCAGGTTGCTCTGGCCCGGGCTCAGGCAGTGCATGTTTCGAATGATGCTGAAGGTAGCAGAGTTGGATTTTTGACATTTTTCACATACTGAATTGTTTAAAGTCAATTTCCGGTTATACTCCAGTCAAGGGCAGTTCGCTCGGTCAAAGGCGGCAGGGGCGAGAGAAGTTGCACGAAAGGAGGATCGGATGTTGAAAGAAAATACTGAGCCGGCATTTCTCGCGATCCTTCAGCGGCACGAACCGGTATCGGTGCAGGAATTATGTGAAGTCACAGGAGTCACAGCCACTGCGGTCCGGCAACGGTTACTCCGCCTGCAATCGGAAGGTCTCGTCACTCGGAAGATCGTCCGTCAGGAACGGGGCCGGCCGCACCATGCCTATGCTCTCACCAGTCACGGATTGAAGTCATTGGGAGACAATCAGGGGGAAATGGCTGCGTTGCTCTGGCAGGAAGTCATGCGGATCAATCAGCCGGAAGTGAAAAATCAAGTTCTGGCCGGTGTCAGAGAGGCGTTGGTTCAGCGAATCGGGTTGCAGTCGGTCACTGGAAGTCTGTCCGAGCGTCTGCAGGGAATGTGTTCGAACCTGACAGAATTTGGCTTTGATGTCGAATGTCTGCCGGGGGCTCCTCTGGTCGGTTTGGGGATGGCGGATGCTGACTTGCCGGTCTTGAGGGAATACAACTGCCCCTATCACGAAATCGCAGCGGTCGACCCTTCCATTTGCGAATTTGAGCAGTCTGTTTTTTCTGAGTTGCTGGGAGCTGATGTGGAACTTTCGTCGTGTCGCCTGGATGGACATCGTTGTTGCGAGTTTCAGGTCAGAGTGAATTGACCCGTGTGATGACCAGATCGCCCGTGTGAAGGTCAGAACGATGAGAGTCAGAAGCGTGAAGGTCAGAGAGATTGATACGGCAATCTCCCGGCGGAAAGAATCAGGAGGCCCGGATCGGGAAGTCGAAGCTCCTGTCGAACCGCAACTTGCTGAGTGACCACTTTTGAGAGAACCGTGACTCGGTTGTATTCGTCGGAACAACAATTTAGTACAGTGTCGGCTTTAGATTTGGATGGCGTAATTCGGTTCTTCTTCGGCTCAGGAGTCTTCGGCTATGACATGGATTGATGGACGCTTCGAAGAAAATATGATCACCACGACGCTGGAACAGGCGATGAACTGGGCACAGCAGTCCAGCGTCTGGCCCATGACGTTTGGTCTGGCCTGTTGTGCGATTGAAATGATGGCCACCGGGGCCAGCCGGTTTGATGTGGATCGGTTTGGGGCAGGTGCCTTTCGTGCCACCCCCAGACAGGCGGATCTCATGATCGTGGCGGGAACGGTGACCTATAAAATGGCCAGCCGTGTGCGACGTTTGTGGGAGCAGATGCCCGACCCTAAATACGTCATTGCAATGGGGGCATGTACCGTCGGGGGCGGGCCCTATTTCAAATATGGCTATCATGTGGTGAAGGGGGTGGATCTGGTGGTGCCGGTGGATGTGTATGTTCCCGGTTGTCCGCCACGCCCGGAAGCCCTCCTCGAAGGGATCATGAGGATTCAAGATAAAATTCGCGCCCGGAAATTGACCAGAGGATCAAAGGAAGTTCTGCCGGTTCCTCATCATTCCGGATACGTCAAAGACCCAGAAATCATTCTGGCGTAATGTTCGAATCACAAGTTTTGTCAATTCGAATTCCGCATTGAAGGAATCCTGATCTGAGCCTGTGGCTCAAGAAGAATGAGAACGGATACATGAGTTTGTTGAAGATTGAAAACCTGCATGTCAACGTGGGCCAGGCCGAGATTCTCAAAGGTGTGAATCTCGAAGTCCGTCAGGGAGAAATCCATGCCCTGATGGGCCCCAACGGATCGGGAAAAAGCACGCTGGCCTATACGCTGGTCGGGCATCCGAAGTATGAAATCACTCAAGGGTCCATCAGTATCGGCGGTCAGAATATTTCCGAACTCGATCCCAGTGAACGTGCCCGGCTGGGGCTGTTTCTGGCCTTTCAGTATCCGGTGACCATTCCAGGGGTAAAAGTGGCCGATTTTCTGCGGCACGCGATTTCCAATGTCCGCAATCCCGGACGCAAAGAGGGCGAAGAACTCATCTCCATGCGGGAATTCCGAACGGAACTTCGCCAGACGATGAAAGAACTCAATATCGATGCGGAATTCGCCCGACGGTATCTGAACGAAGGCTTCTCCGGTGGTGAAAAGAAACGCATGGAGATCCTGCAATTGGCCATGCTCAAGCCCCGGTTCGCCATCCTGGATGAAACCGATTCCGGCCTGGACAGCGACGCCGTGCGTGTGGTGAGTGAAAGTCTGCAAAAACTTTCCGGACCACATATGGGAGTGCTCATCATTACTCATCATGAACGACTGCTGGAATTCAACGTGCCTCAACACACACATGTCATGCTGGCGGGACGAATTGTCGAATCCGGCGATGCCAGCCTGGCACACGAACTGCACGAACGCGGCTATGCCGGCGTGCGGGAACGGCATCCAGCAGAGGCTGCAGAAGAAACCGAAATCACCCAGCCGGAAAAAGTGGCTGTAGTCAAATAATTGCGGAATGTCTGCGGGATGATTATCACAAACGATGATGCAGACAGATGTCCATTCGCAGCGGCAGATCCCCATCTAAGCCCCGACAGGGCACCAGTGGTATTTGAAAATCAGGATGAACAGATGAAGCAACAAGGTTTGATGGCGGCAACAACCGCACAAACCGCGCTAGTGATTCTGTTCGGACGCGGATGATCGAGACCCCTGGAAAGCAACCCCGACTTTCAATCGGAGAGAGCAGGCTCACAATGTCTTCAACTGAAGTATTAAATTCTGGCAAGTCCGAAAGTCCCGTGGGGGACTACCAGTATGGATTTCACGACCCCATCGACAAATATTCGTTCATGTCCCGGAAAGGGCTGGATGCCGAGATTGTCGCGCAGATCTCCGAAATGAAAGGAGAACCAGCATGGATGCGGGATTTCCGTCTGAAATCATTCGAAATCTTCGAATCCAAGCCGATGCCCACCTGGGGCGGCGATATGTCCGGAATCGATTTCCAGAACATTTATTATTATGTGAAGGCCAGCGATAAGCAGGAAAAATCCTGGGAGGAAGTTCCCGAAGATATCCGGAACACCTATGAACGCCTGGGAATTCCCGCTGCTGAACGGCAATATCTGGCAGGCGTCAAAGCCCAGTACGAGTCGGAAGTGGTTTACGGATCGCTGCAGGAAGACCTGGCAGATCAGGGAGTCCTCTTCACCGATACCGACTCTGCCTTGAAGCTGCATCCGGAAATTTTTCGAGAATACTTCGGCACGATCATCCCCCCCAGCGACAACAAGTTCGCCGCTCTGAACTCCGCCGTCTGGTCGGGCGGATCATTTATCTATGTCCCTCCCGGCGTGGAGATCGAATTCCCTTTACAGGCATATTTTCGAATCAATACCCAGAATATGGGGCAATTCGAACGGACGCTGATCATCGTTGATGAAGGGGCCAAAGTGCATTATGTGGAAGGGTGTACTGCCCCCACCTATAGCAGTGATTCGCTTCATTCCGCCGTGGTCGAAATCGTTGTGAAACGCAAAGGCCGTTGCCGTTATACCACCATTCAAAACTGGTCGAATAATGTCTACAACCTGGTGACCAAACGGGCCATGGCCTATGGCGATGCCCTGATGGAATGGATCGACGGTAACCTGGGTTCCAAGTTGACGATGAAATATCCAGCCGTGTACCTGATGGAACCGGGCGCCCGTGGCGAGACCCTGTCCATCGCCTTTGCGGGAGATGGACAGCATCAGGATGCCGGCGCCAAAATGGTGCATTGTGCTCCCAATACCAGCAGCCGCATCATTTCCAAATCACTCAGCAAATCCGGTGGTCGTTCCAGCTACCGGGGACTGGTGAAAGTTCAGCATGGTGCCACCGGCTGCAAAAGCAACGTGGTCTGTGATGCCCTGATCCTGGACGCCGACAGCCGCAGCGATACCTATCCTTACATCGAAGTGGAAGAAGATGATGTATCGATGGAACACGAAGCATCAGTTTCCAAGATCGCCGAAGAGCAACTGCTGTATCTGATGAGTCGCGGGCTGACAGAAGCCGAAGCCAGTGCCATGATCGTGACCGGGTTTATCGAGCCGTTGGTCAAAGAACTCCCCATGGAATATGCAGTGGAAATGAACCGTCTGATCGAGTTGCAAATGGAAGGCAGCGTCGGTTAGAGCGCATGAACCCCGTTATAGGCCGCGTTCCGTCACGCGGCGAGTTGCCTTTCATCAGCCAAGCGCGTGCTGCGCGGGTCCCGGCCAGAGCAACTTGCTCTAAAGTGTGTGGACATTCCTCTTCAATGTTTTCAAGGAATTTGTCTGGCGCAGAAGGAGCCAAGGCACAAAGAAACTGATCCTGATGCTTTGAACTGAGAGCTTCTTCAATGATTCAAGCCTGATGTCTGTTCACACACATCAGGCTCCGGCACGAGCGATGCGTCGCAGGATTTCGGCCCCTTTCAGCAGGGTTTCGTCCGGGGCAGCATAAGAAATCCGGAAGTGTGTGTCCTGTTCGCTGAAAACATTTCCCGGAATGATCAGCAGTTCATGATCGATCGCCCGCTTTACGAACTCGGTCCCCGTTCCCCAGGGGGCGCGTGGAAACATATAAAACGCTCCGGCAGCCCCTTCAATTTCAAAGTCCTGTTCCAGTTCTTTCCGCAGGAGATCCCGTTTGCGGCGATAGTCCGCAGCCCGGTCCTGCACATCATAATTCCACGCGGTGCAGGCTGCCCATTGCACAGGATGAGGCGCACAGACAAAGGTGAACTGCTGTAACTTGATCATCTGCTGCAGGAGATGTTCTGGTCCATGGCACCATCCAATTCGCCAGCCGGTCATTGAATGGGACTTGCTGAATCCGTCAATGACAATCGTCTGATCGTTGAATTTCGCCGGGCTGACGAACGTTCCCGGATCGCAGAAAACGCGGTAGATTTCATCGCTAAGCAGGGCGACGTCATGTTCTTTTGCCAGTTCCGCCAGTCCGCGAACCTCTTCTTCGCTGGCCACATGACCTGTCGGATTGCACGGGCTGTTGAGCAGGATCAGCTTGGTTTTATCATTGATTGCTGCCCGCACCCGATCCAGCGGAATGCGGAAGTCTGGATAAGTCGAAATGGATCGGACGATGCCACCGGCCAGCGTCGTCAGATGTTTATACATGACGAAATAGGGATCAAACACAATGACTTCATCGCCTGGATTTAACAATGTCATCAGGGTGAGCATTAAGCCGCCGCTGGTGCCGCTGGTGATAAAGGTCTGCCGATCCGCATGATGATATTCTGCATCCACCGCGGACTGGATCTGTTGCAATAGCGGTTTGATTCCCTGAGTCTGGCTGTATGCATTCTTGCCGTCACGAACCGCCTGCTGCAGCGCTTCTTTGATCGGTTCGGGAGTATCGAAATGAGGTTGCCCGATACTGAGATTGACGGGATTGACCATATTGGCGGCCAGGTCAAAAACTTTACGAATCCCCGATGCGTCAATCTTCTGCATCCGATCAGCTATCCAGCGATCGCTCATGAGTTGTCTCTTTCGTCTTTATGGAACAGTTCCGAAATCGCTTTTCCGGTTTATGATGATCTATGGAGGTCGCGGTGGAGGAGGTTAGGGTTTAGGCTTTAGTTAAAAATCGGCAGGGTTTTTACGACCTTACGTTCTCTCCGCTTGATCCGATGCTGGCGGGATCGACTTGACCGACTTCGGCAAATCCTTTCAGACGCAGTCGGCAGGCATCACAACGATTGCAGGCTGTCCCGTCCGGGAATGGATCATAGCAGGTGTGCGTTAATGCATAGTTCACACCCAGGCTCAGCCCTTTGCGAATGATGTCTGCTTTGGACAACTTGAGGAGCGGTGTATGGACACGAAAAGTTCCTGTGCCTTCCACTCCAGCCTTGGTGGCCAGGTTCGCCAGCCGTTCAAACTGCTCGATGAATTCAGGTCGACAATCTGGATAACCGCTATAGTCCACAGCGTTCACGCCGATGAAGAGGTCGAATGCTCCCAGGACTTCCGCCCAGGCCAGAGCCAAGGAGAGAAACACGGTGTTTCGTGCAGGGACATAAGTCACCGGGATCTCCTGTGCCGTCGAGGGTTCAACACGATCTTTAGGCACAGACATGGATGAGGTGAGAGCAGATCCCCCCCAGATGCTTAAATCAAGCTGAAAGATGGTTTGCTTCTGTACTCCCAGTGCGGCACAGATCTTCCGGGCCGCAGCCAGTTCGAACTGATGCCGCTGGCCATAGTCGAAGGACAGGGCAAAGCACTCATAACCAGCATCTTTCGCAATTGCGAGGACCGTAGCGGAGTCCAGCCCACCGCTCAGCAGTACGACGGCTCGAGGAGGAGACTGATGCACAGGACGATGAAGTTGTTCGCTCATTCCCGTATCGTATGAGAAACTGCCCGGTTTCGCGAGGAATTCTGAGTGCTGCCTTTCGCACGGCGAAACGCGGCCTGTACGGGGTTAATGCGTTCTAATGCGATCCGAGAGATGTGGCAGCATCGGCTTCCATGGTCTCATTCGAATCGTCTGTGACCGTAAACATCTCTGCGATCACTTCTTCCAGCGGGCGGTCCTGCACTCCCACGTCTTCAATACGATAAGTCGCCAGTAACGCCCCCAGCACTTCAGGCACGCGGGAGCGTTCGACTTCCAGTCTGGCCCGGGGAGGGATCAGTTCCAGGACGTTGCCAAACCGTTCCAGTTGATGTGGAGTTTCATCCACGGAAAACTGCAGGTTGATGATTTTATTCTGGCTGAAACGTTCGACGATGTCGCCCAGCGGACCATCATGCTTAATCTGTCCATGATTGATAATAATAGCCCGCTTGCAAAGTGCTTCGACATCCTTCATATAATGACTGGTCAGAATGACGGTGATTTTCTGTTGCGCCTGATAATAGCGCAAAAACTCCTGCACTCTGCGTTGAGAAATCACATCCAGTCCAATGGTCGGCTCATCCAGCAGCAGGACTTCGGGACTATGCAGCAGGGCTGCGATCAGTTCCATCCGCATTCGCTCTCCCAGAGAGAGTTCCCGGACAGGTTGCCCGACCAGTTTGCCGACTTCCAGCAGATCGACAAGTTCATCTCTGCGACGCCGAAAATCTTCATCGGGAATCCGATAGATTTCGCGATGCAGTTGAAATGATTCCTGTGCGGGCAGATCCCACCACAATTGATTTTTCTGTCCCATCACCAGGGAGAAACGGCGGCGAAATGAGTTTTCCCGTTTCCAGGGAAGATGTCCCAGCACCGAAGCTGTTCCGGAAGTGGGAAAAATCAATCCGGACAGCAATTTCAGCGTGGTTGTTTTTCCAGCGCCGTTGGGCCCCAGGAACGCCACCATTTCGCCATGGTTGATTTCGAAACTGACATTCCGGACCGCCTTCACCGTCTTGTATTTTCGATGAAACAGCCCGCGCACTGCTGCCAGTACCCCCTCCCGTTTCTGATAAACACGATAACTTTTGCACAGATTGTCAGCAAAGATGGATGATTTCATTGCCTCATGCCGGCTTTCTTTCTTCTGCCATTGATGAAGCTCTGCACGATCATGTTTCCCATATCTTCAGCATTGCAGGTGACGCTGGTCCCTTTGGTGACCATGGCCAGTTGCTCCACAAAATTCACCAGCCCCAGATAGAAATAGTCTTCGATCAGGGCGAAGCTGGAAATCTGAATTCCTTCATTGGCACAACGCTGAGCTTCTGTCAGGGTGACCTGTGCGGTTCTTTCGGCTGGGGGATAGATCAACAGGATGTCGCGATTTTCCACGTGGGCTGTCGGTTCACCATCGGTAATAAGAATGATTTGTCTGTTCTGTGCAGTTTGCCGCCGCAGGATACGCCGGGCGAATTGCAATCCTGCATGAATATTGGTGAAGTGCTCCGGCACGAATGCGGGAGGATGGTCGAGCGGAATCCGCAGATGAACACGGGAATCGTACAGGCTGACCGGTTTGGGGGCAGAATACAAAAGCTCACGTTCCGACAAGGGAGTGGCATAGGTATAAAACCCCACCACCTGAAGAAAATCGGACTGATATCGGGACCGGACCAGTGCCTGCAGGGCCATTGCCACTCGCTTGGCACAGGCATATTTTCCATAGCGCGTCATGCTGCCGGACATGTCCAGCAGGACCACTGTTGCACAACTCGTCTGATATTCTGTATCGAAGACGGTCAGATCATCTTGCGAGATGTTGATGGGGGTGCCACCCCCCTGGCGAATCAGCGCGTTCTTCAATGTTTCGTGCAGATTCAGATTGGAAATCGGGTCGCCAAACTCGTACGGCTTGGATTCGTCCAGCATCGTTTGCCCAGTGCCACGATACTCGGTTTCGTGCCGTCCAAGTTTATCCCGATTCTGGATGTTGAACAGCGTTTCCATGGCCTTGTGTTCAACACGTTTGAGCCCCTTGGGAGTGACTCGAAATTTTCCCTCTTTGTCTTTCTCAATCAGTCCCCGTTTGATCAGCATCTCAATGACTTCGGGATTTTCCTCATCCCAGCGTTCCAGCGCGGGAAGGACTTCTTCGCCATATTCCATCAAATATTCGGAAAACTGGTCGAAGAGATCGTCCGCGGATTGCGGGCTGAAATTCGCCGATCCATCCCATTGAGAAAACTCAAATCGCGTCATCGCAGCCTCCCGGTTCTTTGTCCGCTTTGTCTGGCGGAGAGACCAAAGCGGAAGCGGATTCGTCGGCAGGTGTTGATGCCACTTCCGAGGCACTCACCGCAGATGACTCAGACAGTGACGACTCAGACAGTGATGACTCAGACAGTGATGACTCAGACAGTGACGGGGCGACTTCCGGAATCTGGTCCGGGACGGTTTTGTCTCGACTCGGATTGTCGTCTTCCACCAGAATTTCTTCGAATTCGATATAGGCAGGCAACGGGGGATGTTCAATCCGCACCCGCCGCTGGGGTTCAATTAACTGCATCTGTGGTTGCGAGGGGTTGCAGGTACAACGAACAACCACTTCGGTCGCAGCCACACGCCGTTGTTTTCCACACTGGGGGCATCTCCACACGCGGCGAACGTCAATTTTCAATCTCAAACCCGGGCCACGCATTTTTCATCTTCCTTCGCGCCATCTGCCGGTTCTGAGCAAGAGGAGACTCTTCATCCGGTCTGAACTACGAGTCGTGTGGAGTGACTCTATCCTATTGTAGACGGCCCGCTGCCGATGAGCGACCCTGGAACGCAGTCCGTGCGAACCAGGGGTGCAAGACGGCCTTCTTTCGTGAAATTTCAGAATTTGCGATATTTTGGGGATGTCGTCGTTGCCGATCACTCCTGAGCAGTTGGCTGCTTTGCCATCTGAGTTTCAGGCGATTTTGCAGGCTGTCATTGATCACTACGAACAGCGAATCGCTCGCCTGGAAGAGGAACTCAAAGGGTTCCGCAAGACACCGCAGAACTCTTCGCTCCCACCGGGGTCTGTGCATCCGGGCCAAGCCGAAGGTTCCGCGAACCGGGTCGAAGAAGAAGCGGGGTGGGCAGCCGGGGCATCAGAAGTACGAGCGGCCGCTCATTTCTACTGAAGATTGCACTTCGGTGGTCACGGTGAAGCCCAAAGACTGTCGGCGCTGTGGAACAATGCTGATGGGAACAGACAAGAATCCCCTCCGGCATCAGGTCTGGGAACTGCCGGAGATCCAGCCGATCATCACCGAATACCAGCAGCATCGGTTAACCTCTCCGTGTTGTCGGGAATCGACCTGTGCATCGCTGCCAGCGGGAGTTCCCAGCGGTCAGTCCGATCCGCATTTGGTCGCGTTCACCGCCACGCTGATGGCTCATTTTCGACAAAACAAACGACGGGCAGCCCTGTTCATTTCGAGTGTGCTGAACATTCCCTGTTGTCCGTCACTCACCATCAAACATCAGCACATCGCGACCCAGGCATTGCGGAAAACGTATGAGGAACTGGTTCAGGCGTTGATCGACCGCGGCAATCATCAGGTCAAACGCCTGGGCCACGACCTGATGCAACCGGTGAAAGAACTGTTCCGCCAGTGTGGCAGATGCCGGGATGGAACGATTTCGCGAAGGCAACTCCAAGGAGTTCTCTCACCAGTTCGCAACAAAGTGAACGCCTTGCTGTGAACGCCTTGCTGCTGCTACGGAACGCAGGCGAATGGCATGTGCCGGGAGTTGTCTCGTCATCGCGACTGGCTGTGGACGTTCCTGGAGACCGACGGCGTCGAACCGACCAACAACGCCGC